>Ga0136642_1000130_pt1 | contig 45372 bp, 43 predicted proteins | sample LowCatLa1302831Y_FD_115313 | JGI IMG/M metagenome (GOLD analysis project Ga0136642, IMG submission 115313) | Freshwater microbial communities from Lower Cathedral Lake, Yosemite National Park, California, USA - 13028-31Y | ecosystem: Environmental > Aquatic > Freshwater > Lake ... | reverse complement strand
CCTCAACCCTCATCCAAAATGATCACCAGGCCTTAAAAGGCCATCATAGTTCCTGGCCGTACTCACCGGCGGCCTGTGTGAGTGGGTTAGGAAATGGGCGGGTCTGCAGCCCCAGCAAATCAACATAATGAAAAAAGGCGGTGCCTGCGATCGGAAAGCGCATCCCGCCAAGCTCTGCCACCACATGGCGGGTGCCTTCAAAACGCTGCGAACGCAGCCGCCCTCCCATGCGCGCGGCCTCATAAATCACCGGCTTTAGGCCCAGCTTCATCAACTCGTAGGCGGCAACCATCCCGGCCATGCCAGCGCCAACGATTGCCACCTCGGCACCGTGCTGCGCTGAAGGCAACTGCCCCAGACCCTGCGCGTGCGGAATCCAGTCATCATATGCAAATGGAAAGTCCGGGCCGAATTGGGTGACTGGTCTGGTCATGGGATGGGTCGGGGTTTCTGTGACTGGGAAGCTATTGGCAGGCTGCGTCATAAACGATACCAAGTAATTCAGTACAAAAGTTCTGCGACATAGCCAGCGACCACTCGGGATCGGCGCTGAATTTGGGATATTAATTCCAGGATATAAGCGGCTGGGCCTCGACAAATAGAATGCAATTGCAAAGTTCCTTTTAGCCTCGCGGCACTGTTTGGTTTTCATATTGGCTAGTATTTCGACTTGCTCTCGAAATACATCCCTGCAGTCAAAGTCATGGCGAACCTGGCTAAAGTCGCTGTATTGATTCTGGATGACTGGGGGCTAGCCCTTATTGATGATGCGCGAAGAAGAGATCTTCTGGAGATATTGGATGAACGCTATCAAGTTCGCTCCTCGATCATTACGAGCCAATGACCGGGCAGTCATTGGCATGACTCCTTGGGGGATTCAACGATTGCTGATGCGATCTTGGATCGATTGTACACCATGCGCAGCATCTCAATGTGGCCGGCGAATCACTGAGGAAATTAAAGCCAAAATTGACGGCAGAACTTGATCCCGAGTAAAAAGAAAACTCCCTAGCGTCGCTCCGCTCCGACTGTCCAGTTTGCCGTGGACTGAGTGTTCAGCTTCAGATGGAATGACGGTCCAAATTCAGTGGAATACGCAGTCTCATCGGATACCGGCTTTCCATTCTTGGCCGCTGCCTTAGCCTTTCTCAGCAGGCTATTGTTGGCGGCATTGTTGATTGGCATGGCTCCCACCTGAAAGGGCTAGTGACAAATCGCCACAGACCACATAAACCAAGGCTTAGAGGACTTTAGGTGTATCTTTTTTATGGATCCTTTCGAAAAGGCACCCCTGCAGATACTCCAGAAACATGATTGACGCCGCATCAAAGGCATCATGCAGACACAAGAAAGCCCCGACTGGCGAGGCTTTCAGGGGTGTGATGCGTCTTACTGCATCACTCTGACAGGCAATCAGCCATCAGAGGCTATAGTACATATCGTACTCAACCGGATGGGTGCTCATCCGAAGACGCGTCACTTCTTCCATCTTGAGGCTGATGTAGGCATCAATCGTATCGTTGGTGAATACACCACCGCGGGTCAGGAACTCACGATCGGCTTCAAGGGCTTCCAACGCCATATCGAAGGAATGGCAGACCTGTGGAATGGCCTTTTCTTCTTCTGGTGGGAGATCATAAAGATCCTTGTCCATGGCATCGCCTGGATGGATTTTATTCTGGATCCCATCAAGCCCCGCCATCAGCATCGCAGCAAATGCGAGGTAAGGGTTCGCTGTGGAGTCTGGAAAACGGACTTCGATCCGACGCGCCTTAGGATTGATGACGTAAGGAACACGAATCGAGGCAGAACGGTTACGTGCAGAGTAGGCCAGCATGACGGGTGCTTCAAAGCCTGGAACCAGCCGCTTGTAGCTGTTGGTGGATGAATTACAGAAGGCGTTTAGCGCCTTCGCGTGCTTGATGATACCGCCGATGTAGTACAACGCGGTTTCAGAAAGGCCGCCGTAGAGATCACCCGTGAAGAGATTCTTTCCATCTTTCACCAGCGACTGGTGGACATGCATCCCACTGCCGTTATCGCCAACGAGAGGCTTTGGCATAAAGGTTGCGGTCTTGCCGAAGGCGTGGGCGACGTTCTGCACGACGTACTTCAAGATCAGTACTTCGTCAGCCTTCTTCACCAGGGTACCGAACTTCACGCCGATTTCACACTGACCTGCGGTCGCGACTTCGTGGTGATGGACTTCGACAACCAGACCCATGTCTTCAAGGGTGTTACACATAGCACCACGGAGATCCTGGAGAGAGTCGACGGGCGGCACTGGGAAATACCCCCCCTTGGTGCCTGGACGATGGCCCACGTTACCGTCTTCATAGACCTTCTCAGAGTTCCAACCGGCCTCTTCAGAGTCGACCTTGTAGAACGACCCCTGCATGCTGGTGCCCCAGCGGATATCGTCGAAAACAAAGAATTCGTTTTCAGGTCCAAAAAGTGCGCTATCGGCGATACCCGTTGACTTCATGTAGGCTTCAGCCCGTTTTGCAATAGAGCGTGGATCCCGCTCATACCCTTGCATATCAGCAGGCTCGATGATGTCACAACGAAGAATCAGGGTGACATCCTCAAAGAATGGATCGAGGACCGCCGTCGAGGCATCCGGCATCAGAATCATGTCGGATTCGTTGATGTGCTTCCAACCCGCAATGGATGAGCCATCGAACATCTTGCCTTCTTCAAACATATCCTCATCCACCGTGCTCGCCGGAATCGTGACATGTTGTTCTTTGCCTTTGGTATCGCAAAAACGAAGATCCACATAACGGACTTCATTTTCCTTGATCATCTTGAGAACGTCTTTTGGACTCATCAGGGGTCTCCTCGCGGTGTTCAAAAATCAGTGGGGACGAATGACATTCATTTTTTATTTGCAAGATCAGTACCAAGACCAACCTTGCCCAGCATCCAAGCTTTGAGCTTAGATCCGCCGGCCAAACTACACCATTTTAGATAATTTCGCACCCTCAAGGTGCGGCGATCACCGAAACCCTCGAATCGCAGCGACGCCATGCGCACCATGACGTCGCGCATAATCAAGATCACCCCGGTCAAGGCCCCCTAGCGCATACACCGGCAATGCAACCGCTTCGACCAGCGCCTGAAAACGAGGCCACCCCAAGGGAATCGCGCCCGGATGACTGGCGGTTGGCTCGACGGGTCCAAGGACCACAAAGTCGACACCCAAGCCCGAAGCACGCGCAAGCTCGCCGGCATCATGACAAGATGCCGCCAACCATCGATCGCGAGGGGTCGGTCTTAAGGAGAAGGATGACAGCTGAGTGGATCGAAGATGAAGTCCAGCAGCCCCCGTCTGATCAAGCAACGTTGGGTCACCGCTCACCAAAAGCTGAACGTTCAACCGCTCTCCTCGGCGAACCAGTCGAGCCGCATGGCGCTGATAATCCGCTGGCTCACACCCCAAAGGTCTTAGCCTCACGAGTTGAATCCCGAGGGCAGCCAGGGCTTCAAGTTTCTCATCAAGATGAAGGCCGCCACCCGCCTCCAGATTCATGATGGCGTAGCAAGAAGGGAGCCTCAGAGCATGAATAATCGAAAGATTAGCGGCAGGAAAGGGGTACCGATCCAAGTCCGACAAGGGCACCCAACGAACCGGCTGCCCCTCAAGACCTTGCGCTTCCCCCTTAAAAGAGTGAACGATTCGCACATGAAGTCTGACCGAGCGCTCAGGATAATCATGACGGAGGCAGATCAGGGGCGTTGATGAGGCCGCATCGACACCGACTTCCTCTAAAAGCTCTCGCCGGAGCGCCTGATCAACGTCTTCATCAGCCTCCACCTTACCACCCGGAAACTCCCAAAGCCCCCCCAGATGCACATGCTCCGGGCGTTGGGAAATCAGAACCTCGCCAGCCCTATTGAAGACGACCCCGACCGCCACCTCCAAAGCCTTCACACAATGCCTCGGCGATGGGCCATTCCTAGCCCCCAGGGCATCAAAAAAAAGCCGCCCTCAGGTCCGATATTCAGCGTTAATCCGAACATAATCATAGGAGAAATCGCAGGTCACCACCGTCGCAGCACTCTCTCCCCGTCCAAGCCGCACCCGAACCAAAATTTCCTCTTGGGCCATGACGATGGACCCTGCTTCTTCGGTGTATCCCGGCGCTCGAGCTCCCCCCCGAACAATTTCGATCTCCCCAAGAAAGATCGAGACACGATCGATATCAAAATCAAGGACGCCCGCGCGACCGACCGCCGCGAGGATTCGGCCCCAATTGGGGTCGCTCGCAAAAAAGGCCGTTTTGACCAGCGGCGAAAGCGCGATGGTTCTTCCGACCTTAAGGGCCTCTTCAAGGCTATTCGCCTCCTCAACCAGAATCCGGATTAATTTGGTCGCGCCCTCACCATCTCGGACAATGGCCTCCGAAAGAAGCTGGCATACCTCAAGAACCGCCCGCTCGAAAGCAATAAAATCTCTGGATTCCGGAACCAAAAAGGCTGAATTCCCCGAGGCCAGGAGGACGCAGGCATCATTCGTTGAGGTATCCCCATCGATGGTAATGCAATTGAAGGTCCCCTCAACAGCGCGCTTCAGAACGCCCTGGAGCGCATCGCTTGAAACCCCGGCATCGGTCGCAATAAACGCGAGCATGGTGGCCATGTTGGGATGAATCATGCCGGCACCCTTGGCAATGCCCGTGACCGTCACCGACTGCTGGCCCACCATGAAACGTCGACTGGCTATCTTGGGACGCGTATCGGTGGTCATGATCGCCCGCGCCGCAGACTCCCAACCGGTTTCACTGAGCGCTTCTAGCGCTTGTGGCAGCGCAGCGTTGAGGCGATCCACGGGCAGAAACTCCCCGATGACGCCGGTCGAAAAGGGCAGGACCCTCTCGGCCTCAGCACCGACTAATCCGCCAAGGGCGGAACAGGTTGAAAGTGCATCCTCATGACCTTTTTTACCGGTTCCCGCATTGGCATTCCCCGAATTCACAAGCAGCCACCTTGGCGAAGATCCGAGATGGTCTCTGGCCACCTTCACCGGAGCCGCGCAAAAGGCATTCTGCGTAAAAACAGCGGCGCAGGTGGACCCAGGAGCCGCCTCAATAATGAGAATGTCGTCCCTACCAGGCCGCTTGATTCCAGCCGCCGCAGAGCCAAGACGGATCCCAGGCACAGGAAACACCGGACCCATGACGCCCTCAAAAGTCATGGGTCAATCCAGTTTGCCGTGACACACCTTATACTTTTTGCCTGAGCCACAGGGGCAAGGGTCATTGCGACCCACCTTGGCCTCGTCTCGGGTAAAAGGCTTCGCAGGAGCCGGCTGTTGGGCTTCCATCTCGAGGGGTGCCTCAGCTTCATCCAAAAATCCAGCCGCTTCGGCATGCTGATATTCGAGGGGTTGAGGTTGGCGATTCTGCTCCTCCATTTGGGTGACCTCTTCGTCAGAACGGACCTGAACCTTTGAAACGATGCCGACGACCTCATGCTTAATCCCCTCCAGCATGGCGGTAAACATCTCGAACGCCTCTTTCTTGTATTCCTGCTTGGGATCCTTTTGGGCATAACCCCGAAGATGGATCCCCTGACGCAGATGATCCATCGCCGCGAGATGCTCCTTCCAGGAATCATCGAGAACCTGCAGCATGACCGTCTTCTCAAAATGGCGCATCACCTCTGGGCCTATGGCTTCGGCCTTAACGGCGGCGATCTCGGACAATCGAGCACTAATCCTCTCACGGAGCGTTTCCTCATCAAGACGTGCGTCCTCATCCAGCCACGCTTGGACGGGCATCGAGACCCCAATTTCATGCTCAAGACTCTCCTCAAGGCCCTTCACATCCCACTGCTCCTCCAGCGTTTGAGGCGGAATATGCTGCTGGAACATCTGGGCAATGGTATCGACTCTGGCGGCCTCAATAGCTTCTGAAATGTCCTCGGCTATCATCAGCTGATCACGCATGTGGTAAATCACGCGCCGCTGATCATTGGCCACGTTATCGTATTCCAGTAGCTGTTTCCGGATATCAAAGTTCCGAGCTTCCACCTTCCGCTGCGCATTCTCAATCGCGCGGGTCACCCAAGGATGCTCGATGGCCTCACCTTCCTTCATCCCGAGCTTCTGCATAAGAGAAGCCACGCGATCGGATGCAAAAATACGCATCAAGGGATCTTCGAGCGACAGGTAGAACCTTGAGGAACCAGGATCACCCTGACGCCCGGAACGGCCCCGAAGCTGGTTGTCGACTCGGCGGGATTCATGCCGCTCCGAACCGATGACATGGAGCCCCCCCGCCGCAACCACGTCTTGGTGACTCGAGTCCCAAGCCTTTTTAGCCGCATCCAAGGCCGCGTGATCGGCGGGATCAAGACCGGCCGTCTCTTCTTCAAGACTTCCACCAAGAACGATGTCGGTACCCCGCCCGGCCATATTGGTTGCAATCGTCACCGCACCCTCTTTCCCGGCCTGAGCAACGATATGAGCCTCCTGCTCGTGATGCTTGGCATTCAAGACCTTGTGCGGGATGTTTTTCTGCTGCAGCAGCATCGAAATGACTTCAGAATTCTCAATCGACGTCGTGCCCACGAGAACCGGTTGACCCCGCTCGACACAGCCTTTGACATCCTCTGCAATCGCCATATATTTCTCACGCACCGTGAGATAGACGAGATCCCCAAGATCCTGACGCGCCATCACCTTGTTGGCCGGAATACACACCACCTCGAGGTTATAAATCTGGTCGAATTCGGGCGCCTCGGTATCAGCGGTCCCGGTCATCCCAGAAAGCTTGCCGTAGAGCCTGAAATAATTCTGGAAGGTAATCGAGGCGAGCGTCTGGTTTTCATTTTGAACCGTGACCTGCTCCTTGGCTTCAATCGCCTGATGCAGCCCTTCAGACCAACGCCGACCCGGCATGGCCCTGCCGGTGAACTCATCAACGATAATGACCTGCCCATCGCGCACAATGTAATCGACATCTCGCTGAAACAGGGCATGCGCCTTGAGCGAGGCATTCACATAGTGCATCAAGCGAATATTGATCGCATCATAAAGGCTCTCGTGCGGCTGAATCAGACCCGACTCGACGAGAAGATTTTCAACCCGTTCATGACCCGCCTCGGTCAGAAAAGCCTGTCGGCTCTTTTCATCGAGAGAATAATCACCCGGCCCCTCTTCGACCTCTTGCTTGATCAAGCGAGGCATCAAGACCCGAATCTTTTGGTACAGATCGCTGCGGTCCTCGGTGGGCCCGGAGATGATCAGCGGTGTTCTCGCTTCGTCGATGAGAATCGAGTCGACCTCATCGACGATGGCAAAGGCCTTCTCACGCTGGACGCGTTGATCGAGGCTAAAGGCCATATTGTCACGGAGATAATCGAAGCCGAATTCATTGTTCGTGCCGTAGGTGATATCGGCGGCATAGGCCGCCCGACGCTCCTCGGTCGAGAGATCACTCAGAATGCAGCCAACAGTCAATCCTAGAAAGGTATAGAGTTGCCCCATCCACTCGGAATCACGGCGTGCCAAATAATCATTGACCGTGACCACGTGGACCCCTTTGGCGGGGAGCGCATTGAGATACGCGGCCAATGTCGCCACCAGGGTCTTCCCTTCGCCCGTCTTCATCTCGGCGATTTTGCCATCATTCAAAATCATGCCGCCAATAAGCTGCACATCGAAATGGCGCATATTGAGAACACGACGAGAGGCTTCACGGACCGTTGCAAACGCCTCGGGCAGTAATTGCTCGAGTGTTTCGCCCGCCTCAAGACGTTGACGGAATTCCAAGGTCTTCGCACTGAGATCTGCATCGCTGAGGCTTTCGACCTGAGACTCGAGGGCGTTGATGCGCTTGACGATCTTGCGCTTTTTATTGACGATACGATCGTTGCGGCTACCAACGATCATCTTGACCAGCTTACCTAGCATTGGGATGTGCGTCCTGAATTCGGAATAAATAAATCCTGTGATGATACCGTAAAAGTCGCTCACTGACTAAGCCACAAGACGCTTCTGCGCCACGGAGTGGACCACCCGCCGACTCTTTAGGACACCCTTAAGCTGATGCCCCCATCCCCCAAATCGCTCCACCACCTGCTTCGGGAAGGTCCCTTATTGGCGCTGCAGCGAGAGGCGCTGGAGCAACAATCATGGCTTGAGAGGGTCAGGGAGCTCTTACCAGAAAGGCTGAGATTGGCTTGCCTGAGCTGTGTCCTGAAAGGCGATGTCCTCGTGATTCAGATGGACAGCAGCAGCTTTGCTACGCTGCTCCGCTTTCAAGCCCCTCTCCTTTTAAAGGCACTAAAAGACAAGCGAGGAAAACCTCTGAGGAACATTGAAGTGAGGGTCCATGTCGGCGTCTTGCCAAGACCCCGGGAAGCCCCCATGAGAAAGCCATGCTCAAAGACCACGGCACACCATTTGAGAGAGTACGCTCAACAGGTCGCCTCTGATGACATGGCGGCTTCCCTTAAGCGTTTGGTCGATACCCTGGAACGACGAGGCATCCCCCAGGGCACCGCAAAAAAGCGAACTCCAGTTTAATCTCAGGAGCCCAGAGGCGATCAATCCATCGCGGAAGCGAGCTGGCTGTAACAGATCGGCAGGACTTCTTCATTTTCGAACGTCACGGCTTCCCAGGCATCAGCCTGACTAACCAACTCCCGAAGCAGCTGATTGTTTAACCCGTGACCTGATTTATAACCGGTAAAGGACCCGATGAGACTATGTCCTAGGAGATAGAGATCGCCAATGGCGTCCAGAATTTTGTGCTTAACAAATTCATCGGCATAGCGAAGGCCATCCTCGTTCAGGATGCGATAGTTATCCACCACAATGGCGTTGTCCATACTGCCACCCAGGGCCAAACGACGCTTGCGAAGCGCTTCGATATCACGCATGAAACCGAAGGTTCTGGCCCGACTCACTTCTTTGACGAAAGACGTGGAAGAAAAATCGATGCTGGCGGACTGAACATCTTCGCTGAAGGCGGGATGATCAAAATCAATGGTAAAAGACACCTTGAAACCTTCATAAGGTTCAAAACTGGCCCACTTGTCGCCATCTTGAACCCGAATCGGCTTTTTGATCCTGATGAACCGCTTGGCTGCATTTTGTTCCTCGACACCGGCCGACTGGATCAGAAAAACAAACGGTCCAGCGCTGCCGTCCATAATCGGCACTTCCGGCGCACTGACATCAATGTAGGCGTTGTCAATGCCCAGTCCCGCCAATGCGGAGAGAAGATGCTCGACGGTAGAAACCCGGACGTTATCCTTGATCAAGGTGGTCGACAACGTGGTGTCGCCGACATTCTGTGGCGTTGCATGGATATCAACCGGTTCAGGCAAATCCACACGGCGGAACACGATCCCGGTGTTGGGCGCGGCCGGCCTGAGTGAAAGGTAAACCTTTTCACCGGTATGGAGGCCAACGCCAGTTGCCTTGATGATGTTCTTGAGGGTTCTTTGCCGGATCATAAGAGGTTCTCCTGATCGTATGTGCTGTGACGGGTTCACTGAGGCCATGATCAGCGGCCACGCCGCCTTAAAATGAACCGGGGCGGTCTTTTAAAAGCCGCCCCGGTGAGTGCTTAGTCGGCCTGACGACGGAGAAAGGCCGGAATATCAAGGTATTCAAGATCCATTTCCCGTTCCTTTTTGACTTCGGAGCGAGGCTCAAGTTGGGAGTGCTTCCGGGCCAGGGCGGGACGCCGCGCCATCTCGGTGTAATCAATTTCACCGGTGTTCTTTGGCACAATCTTGAGCGTGGGTTCGCTGGCTGCCCGGGCGCCAGAAAGGCCCGTTGCAACCACCGTCACCCGGATTTCATCATGAAGATCTGGATCAATGACGGTGCCGATGACGACCGCGGCATCGTCTGATGCAAATTCACGGATCACATTACCGACCTCGTCAAACTCGCCGATAGCCATATCTAAGCCACCCGTGATATTGACCAGAATTCCGCGGGCGCCCTGTAGATTGATATCCTCCAGCAGCGGGCTTGCAATGGCCGATTCAGCCGCTTCGCGGGCACGATTCTCACCATGGCCGACACCGGTTCCCATCATGGCAAGCCCCATCTCCGACATGATGGTGCGGACATCTGCGAAGTCGACATTAATCAGCCCAGGCCGGGTAATCAGATCGGCGATGCCCTGAACAGCGCCCAACAGAACGTCGTTGGCGGCAGCAAACGCCTTCATCAGACTAATATCTTTGCCAAGAACCGGCAGCAGCTTTTCATTAGGGATGGTGATTAATGAATCGACAAACTGGCTGAGCTCATCAATACCCTTCTCGGCCATCTCGCGCCGACGCTTGCCCTCAAACGCAAACGGCTTGGTGACCACGGCAACCGTCAGAATGCCGGCTTCACGGGCAATTTCGGCGATCACCGGTGCGGCACCGGTCCCGGTACCACCGCCCATGCCGGCCGTAATGAACACCATGTCGGCCCCTTCAAGAACCTCAAGAATTCGATCACGATCATCAAGGGCTGCCTGACGGCCGATATCCGGATTGGCGCCGGCACCGAGACCTTTGGTCAACGCGTTGCCGAGCTGGATGACGGATCGAGCCTGGAGGCTTTTCAGCGCCTGCGCATCGGTATTGGCACAGATAAAGTCGACACCATCAACGTGACTGTTGACCATGTGATTCACCGCATTGCCACCACCGCCACCCACACCGATCACTTTAATGACCGCATTTTGATTGTAGGAATCAACAATCTCGAATTTCATATCACCACCCCTTTGTTTGAACTTGTTCAAAAATTTCCCGTGAACCAATTTTTCATCTTGGCCCACATCCCCCGAAACCCCGGCCCCATCGTTCCATGATGTTCACCCTGCTGATATTGCTGCTGACCGAACAACAATAACCCCGCTCCAGTTGCAAACGCCGGATTTCGTACCACCTCGTTCAGCCCGATGATCGATTGGGGCATCCCAATTCGAACGGGAACATGAAATATTTCTTCTGCCAATTCGGTCAATCCTTCAACCCTTGCGCTGCCTCCACTCAAAACGATCCCTGCAGCAATGAGATCCTCGAAACCACTTCGCCTCAATTCAGCCTGCACCAACAGCAGCAATTCTTCGTAGCGGGGCTCAACGATCTCGGCCAGATTCAGCCTTGAGATCTGACGAATCGGACGCTCGCCAATACTGGGCACCTCAATCAAGTCCTCAAGGCTTGCGAGCTGGGTCAGTGCGCAGGCATGCTTTATTTTGATCTCTTCGGCAAACGGCGTGGGGGTCCTCAGGGCGACGGCGATGTCATTGGTGACCTGATCGCCAGCGATCGGGATCACCGCTGTGTGACGGATCGCGCCATCGGTGAAGACGGCGATATCCGTGGTCCCACCACCAATATCCACCAGGCAGACACCCAGATCTTTCTCATCATCGCTGAGGACGGCCGCGCTCGAGGCTAACTGTTCGAGAATAATATCTTGGACCTCAAGGCCGCAGCGGCGAATGCACTTCACAACATTTTGGGCCGCACTGACCGCGCCCGTCACAATATGAACCCGGGCCTCCAGACGAATCCCAGACATGCCGACCGGTTCCTTGATGCCCTCCTGACGGTCAATCACATATTCTTGCGGGAGAATATGAAGGATCTTTTGATCGGCAGGGATGGCTACCGCCCGGGCGGAATCGATGACACGATCAACGTCACCCTGGGTGACCTCCTTGTCCTTGATCGCGACGATCCCGTGGGAGTTCATACTCATGATGTGACTGCCCGCGATCCCGGCATACACCGAGTTGATGCGGCAACCGGCCATCAGTTCTGCCTCATCAACCGCCCGTTGAATCGATTGAACCGTCGTCTCAAGATTAACGACCACGCCTTTCTTAAGGCCCTTGGAAGGATGCACGCCCAGACCGACGACTTCGATATCCCCATCAGGGTTGATTTCCCCGACGATGCAGGCCACCTTCGAGGTGCCGATGTCCAAGCCCACAATCAGATTGCGGTCTGATTTTTTTGCCATCAAGTCAATGTCCGTTAGTAATGTTTTTATTCGGTCTATATTAACCGTTCTTTGGTTCGGTCTGAAGCTTTCCCTTGGGCCCCTTGCTATCCGCGGGAGGCAGCGACTTCCAACTGATCGCAAGACCGCGTGGATAACGAAGATCGACCGAGGCCATGATCTGATCACGGTTTTCTGCGATTTTTGGCAAGAGCGACAGTAATCGATCCGTGGCCGCCATGGGGTTCTGACTCCCGTAACGAATCTCAAGACCGCTCTCGAGCGTCGCAGTCCAGGCCAAGCGGCCACTCAAGGTCAAGGCAACCAGATGATCACCTCTGGCGGCAAAGCGCTGCTCTAGCTCCTGCTGCATCGCGATCACTTCCTGTTCGCGCCCTAAAGGGCCATCCAGCAACACGAGTGAATCAAAACCCAGATGAGAGGAGGGCCGATCAAACACCTCGCCGGTCGCCGCGACCAAGCGATCATGACCCCAGCGAGCGTAGGGTTGTAACTCTTCTAATTCGACCGCCAGGGTATCCGGCCATACCCTTGAAACCTTCACCGACCTGACCCAAGGGACGCCCCTGACCACCGTCTCGACCTGTTGGAGATCTACGGTCAGGAAACTGGCATGCAGGACCTTCTGCAACGCGCCTTCGATCTGTCCTGGTTCAATCCCATCGAAAGGCCCTTCGATTCTGACATAACGAACCGGCGTCAATCGCTCGAAGCAGACCACGACCCCATCGCGCACGACATAGAGCCCGATCACCAGAAAAAGACCCATCACCACGAGCAATCTCGGGATCAGACGATCCCTTGGCTTTGGTTGTCGAGTTCGAAGGCGCGCCATATCAGGCCTCTTACCGCAACGTGGTGGCTAAAATGCGCCACACTAGGGCATCAAAATCGATCCCTGCCTCGCGGGCGGCCATCGGAACCAGACTGTGATCGGTCATGCCGGGCACCGTATTGACCTCAATCAACCAAGCTTGTCCAAGGTCATCGACCATCAAATCCACGCGCGCCCAACCGCTGACCCCAACGATATCGCATGCGGTTTTGGCGAGCTGCTGGAAACGATGCTCCTCTTCAGCAGAAAGGCCGCAAGGGCAATGGTATCTCGTTGTCTCGGCGCGGTATTTGGCGTCGAAATCATAGAATGCGTGGGGGGTTTCGAGACGGATCAAAGGGAGTGGAACGTTGTCCAATACAGCGGCAGTATACTCCTTGCCAGCAATCCAGGATTCAGCAAACACCTCGCAATCATAGATCGAAGCACTTTGCCAGGCTTCAGCAAGCTGATCGGGGTCATCGGCACGGCTCATACCGATACTCGATCCCTCTTGAGCCGGCTTGATGATCACCGGAAATCCTAATGTCTCTATACAAACCTTGAGATCCTCCCGCGATCGAATCAGCATCCATGATGGCGTCGGGAGGCCCGCGCCTAGCCAGCAAAGCTTGGTCCTCAGCTTGTCCATACTGAGCGCCGAGGCCAGAACACCACTCCCCGTAAAGGGAATCCCCAAGGTATCGAGGCACCCCTGAAGGACGCCGTCCTCACCACCCCGGCCATGAAGGATATTGAAGACCCGATCATATAAGCCAGGACGCTCAAGGAGTGGCGCGATCATATTCCTGCCGACATCAAAGCCCGTTGCATCGACACCCTGTCGCTGAAGCGCCTCAAGGACTGCTTTGCCACTCTTCAGAGAGACTTCCCGCTCTTGAGCCGCACCGCCCATCAGGACGGCGACCTTTCCAAACGCCTTGGGATCCACTGTGGTTTTACTCATCTTGCATGGCTTCCTGACAACCCACAATCCTGACTTCAGGGATCAGCTCGACCCCCTGAACGCGATGTACCTCTCGTTGCACGTGCAAGATCAGTGCCTCAATATCCCGAGCTTTGGCCTGACCCACATTCACGATGAAGTTGGCGTGCTTTTCAGAAACCTGAGCATCGCCTATTCTGAATCCCTTTAAATCACTGGCCTCAATCAACCGTGCCGAATAATCGCCCTGAGGGTTCCTGAAGACCGAGCCACAACTGGGCATATTGGTAGGCTGGGTCTCACCGCGGCGAGCCAAGAGGGCCTTGATCTTTGCCCGACCGGCCCCGGCATCACCAGATTCAAGCCGCAATTCACAGCCCACAAACCACTCCGCTCGTGACCCCCTGACAGACCGATAACCAATCTCATAGTCGCTAGGCAGCCGCCGATGCAAGTCACCATGGCGGTCGATGGTCGTAACCCCAGCCACCAAATCCCAAGTCTCACCACCGAAAGCGCCGGCATTCATTGCCAGTGCACCACCCATTGTTCCTGGGATTCCCGCCAGGAACTCAGCGCCCACGAAGCCATGCTCAGCACAGTACTTCGCCACGTGAGCACAGGGGACACCGGCCTCGACCCTCAGCAACCCACCCGGATCGGGCGCGATGCCCTTCAAGCGATTACAAGTGCATATCACCGTGCCACGAACACCCCCATCACGCACCAAAAGGTTGCTGCCAAGACCAATCCAGAGCACCTCTTCCGTGATCGGCTGTGATGCGATAAAGACCTGAAGATCCTCAAGATCCGCCGGAAGGTAGAAGTTATCTGCCACACCGCCGGCGCGCCATGAATTATGGCTGGCCATCGACTCATTGAACCGAAGGTCACCCCGAAGGTCTTTGGCGAAAACGGGCGGATTAAAAGCCTCGAGGATCATGTCTTAGCCTTTTTCAAGGGACGCCTTAAGGGTTTTCGGAAGCTCTTGAGCGACCGCGCCAATGTTCCCGGCTCCAAGCGTCAGCACGACATCATCAGGCTGGAGAATGCCGGGTAAAATTAACGGTAGTTCGCTCACCTCCGCCAAAAACACAGGCTCAATCTGGCCCCTCATCCGAATCGCCCTTGACAGCGAACGCCCATCAGACCCAGGAATCGCCTTCTCCCCTGCGGCATAGACCTCGGTCAGAATCAGCACATCGGTGCGCGACAGAATCTCTACGAAATCCTCGAAAAGATCGCGGGTTCTGCTGAAACGATGGGGCTGGAAGATCATCACCAAACGCCGCCCCGGAAAGGACTGGCGGGCGGAATCCAGCGTCGCCTCGATTTCTCGAGGGTGATGGCCGTAATCGTCCACCAAGGTGATGGCGCCATGACCCAGCGGCAGGTCTCCGTTTATCTGGAAGCGGCGGCCGATCCCTTTGAACTGTCTCAAGGCACTTTGAACGTGGGTGTCATCAATACGCAACTCATCAGCTATGGCGATCACCGAGAGGGCGTTGAGGATGTTATGGCGGCCTGGGAGATTGAGCGTCACCTCAAAGGTCTGATCATGCCCTCTGCGCGCCACATCAAAAACGCTCTGCATCCCCTTCTGTCGCACATTTAGCGCCTGAACATCCGCTTCAGCCCCAAACCCATAGGTCACTACCGGCTTACTAATCGCGGGAAGGATTTCTTGAATCCCTGGATCATCAAGACACAATACCGCCAACCCATAGAAAGGAACATGGTGCAGAAACTCAATGAATGTCTGCTTAAGCCGCTCATAGTCTCCTTCATAGGTTTCCATATGATCTCGGTCGATATTGGTCACGACAGCAATCATCGGCTGTAAATGAAGAAAAGAGGCATCGCTCTCATCGGCCTCAGCGACCAGAAAAGTCCCCTTGCCCAGTTGAGCATTGGTTCCTGCGCTGTTGAGTCTCCCGCCAATCACGAAGGTCGGGTCGAGATCCGCTTCGGCAAGGACGCTGGCGACCAGGCTGGTTGTTGTCGTCTTGCCGTGGGTTCCTGCCACCGCAATCCCGTAACGGAATCGCATCAATTCTGAAAGCATTTCGGCGCGGGAAATCACGGGGATCTTGAAACGGAGGGCCGCCTCTAATTCCGGATTGGTGCCTTGGATCGCGGTGGATACGACCACCACCTCGACCCCCTCAACATGGTCGGCCTGATGGCCTTTGAACACCTGAGCACCCAGCCCCTTGAGCCTTTCGGTGACCGCATTCTGCCCCTGATCGGAGCCTGAAACGATATAGCCAAGATTCAATAGAACCTCAGCAATACCGCTCATGCCGGTGCCACCGATCCCGATAAAATGAATCCTGCGAATACGGCTCATACCGTGCTGACCGTAGCGTTCGTCCGAAAGTCTCATGTACTTAGTGTTATTTTTTTTGAATCCCGCGCCGCGGCCTGTTCAAGGCAGACTGCGACGACCCGCTGAGTCGCCTCGGGTTGAGCCATTTTTTGGCTGTTGATGCGCATGACGCTCAATAATTCCTTCGAAAACAAGCGCTCTTTGAGGGCGTCCTTGAGGGATGCGACCGACATCTCGGCCTGCCGCATCAACAGGGCGCCACCAGCATCCGATAGATACCGCGCATTCGCCGTTTGGTGATCATCAATAGCGTGAGGGTACGGAATGAGAATCGCGGGTAACCCCACCGCTGCCAACTCACTCACCGTCATCGCTCCCGAGCGGCAAATCGCCATATCCGCCCAATCATAAGCCGCGGCCATATCCTCAATAAAGGCCGACACTCTGGCCTTCAGCCCCAACGCATCATAACGCGCGGTCGTCTCCTCAACCATGGCCAGCCCGGTCTGGTGCCAGACTTCGATCGTTTCCCCAAGCGCCGCAATCGCCTCCGGCACCGTTTCATTGAGCACCTTGGCGCCAAGACTACCTCCTACGATCAGCAGCCGGCATGGAAGGCTGCGATCAAGCCTCTCGCCTAGGCGGCTTTGAGGATTCAGTCCCGCCCGCAGGGGGTTGCCGGTGGTGACGGCGCCCATCGATGCGGGAAAGCTCCGGGGAAAGGCCTCGAGGACCACATCGGCGCGCTTTGCTAAAAGACGATTGGTCGTCCCCGGGATCCGGTTCTGCTCATGCAGAACCAAGGGGATTCCCATCCAACCGGCGACCAGGCCTCCGGGGCCCGACACAAAACCACCCATGCCCAGCACCACATCGGGACGCACGGTTTTGAGTGCCGACCACGCCTGCCTCAGCGCTTTTAGCAGCATAAAAGGCGCTTTGGCGAGGCCAAACTTGGATTTGCCTCGAATCCCTTCGACCGACAACCATTCCATGGGGATGTCTTCCTTGGGAACCACGCGCGCCTCAAGTCCACGGCGGGTCCCCATCCAGAACACCTCATGCCCCTGATCTTTCAACGCCCTGGCCACGGCGAGGGCTGGATAAACATGGCCGCCGGTTCCGCCTGCGAGAATCATTATACGTTTGACCACGTCGACCTCACTCTCGGTTTGGCGCTGACCGCCGCAATGGCATCACTGCGGACTCGGAACAGGAGGGCCAAGGCGGCACACATCACCATGATGCTACCTCCCCCATAACTCATCAGCGGCAACGTAAGGCCCTTGGTCGGCAACATCCCCATATTGACGCCCATATTGATAAAGGCCTGCAATCCAAACCAAACGCCGATTCCATAGGCCAGAAAAGCCGAGAAACGGGTACCGGAGGTTTCCGCCAACTGACCAATCACAAAGGCTCGCCAAACCAGAACCATAAACAGCAGAATCACCGAGGTGGTTCCCACCAGCCCCAACTCTTCGCCAATCACCGAGAACAGAAAGTCCGTATGCGCCTCAGGGAGGTAAAACATTTTTTGGATGCTTGATCCAAGACCGACGCCATTCCACTCGCCCCGCCCAAAGGCAATGAGCGCCTGGGTCAGCTGAAAATCACTGTTCAGTGGATCGTCCCAAGGATCGATAAAACTCAGCACCCGGCGAAGCCGATATTGCGCCGTCATAATCAGCGCTATTCCGGCCCCCACAAAGACCGCAATCAACGCGCCAAATTGCCAGAGGCTCGCTCCGGCAAGAAAGAGCATACCTAAGGCGACCGACAGAATGACGGCCATCGCGCCAAAATCAGGCTCTTTGAGCAAGAGGAAAGCCGCCACACCTAATAGGAGAAAGGGACGCAGCATCCCAAGGTAGGAGCTCCGGACCACGCTGATATGCCGGTCGATGAAGCTCGCCATATAAACCACAGCAATCAGCTTAAAGACTTCTGAGACTTGAATCCGAAGGCCCAGAAGGTTAATCCAGCGAGAACTCCCATTGACCACCTTGCCAATCCCTGGAATGAGGACAAGGATCAACAAAATTAGACCGGCGAAAAAAAGCTGAAGCGAGATGTCGCGCCAGGTTTCAAGCTTGACGGAGCCTGCCATCACACCCGCCATGAGACCTAAAGCAATATGGATCAGCTGATGTCTTGGAAAATAATAACTGTCACCAGCTAATTTATCCCCAAGGTGCAGGGATGCCGAGGTCACCATGACATAACCGAATAAGAGCAAGGCCAGCGAGGTCATTAAAAGGATCGTATCCAGGTAAAAACGATGGCCGCGCCATTGGAGGACCAGACCCTTGTTTTGGGGGGCGAGAGGCGCGTTCATGGGGCCCCCTTTCGGACTTCCTCGGCGAACAAGCGACCTCGCTCCTGATAATCCTTGTATTGATCAAGACTGGCGCACGCTGGCGCTAGGAGAACGACATCACCAGGGAGGGCGAGCGACCGAGCAGCACTGACCGCCTCTTTCATGGTGTCGACCATGCGGGTTTCAACGAGATCCGAGAGCGCCGCCTGGAGCTTCGAGGCATCTCGTCCCATGAGGACTAAAGCGCGGACTTTACGAGCCACGACGGGTCGCAATTCTCTGAAGTCCGCCCCTTTGCCATCCCCCCCGGCAATGAGGATGACCGGCTGATCAGTCCCTTGAAGGGCGGCCACGCAAGCGCCAATATTGGTCGCCTTAGAGTCATTGATCCAGTCCACCCCACCCGACTGCTCGACCCACTCGGTTCGATGCGGGAGACCCTTGAAACTGCTCAGCGTTCGCACCATGGCCGCTTCTGAAAAACCCGCAGCGTAGCCCATTGCAAGCGCTGCGAGGGCGTTGGCTACATTGTGACCACCGTGGAGCTTTAGATCCCTCCGGCACATCACCGGATGCTCCCGATGGCACAGCCAGGTCTCGCCGCTCACTTCTCTAAGACAAAAATCGGCGGCCTCATCCTCCACGCTGAACCAGAAGGTTTCCCGAGAGGGCTCCAGCATCGCGGCCACCACTGGATCATCACGATTCAATACCATTGCGCCCTGACCTTTAAAGATCCGTTGCTTCGATTTTGCATAGGCACCAAGGTCTTGGTAACGATCCATGTGGTCTGGACTGATATTGAGGACGGTCGCCGCCAAAGGCTCAAGCCGGTGGGATGTGTCGAGCTGAAAGCTCGATAACTCGAGGACGTAAAGTTCGGTTTCGCGACTCAGAAGCTCCAGCATCGGGGTGCCCAAGTTGCCGCCCATTCGAACCTTTTTGCCATCCGCTTCTCCCATCAGGCCCAGCAGGGTGGTGACGGTGCTTTTGCCATTGGCGCCCGTCACCGCCAGAATCGGCGCTTCGCAGACGGCGGCAAAAAGATCGAGATCCCCCATCAGATGCACCCCTCTGCGCTGGGCCGCCTGAATAAAGGGATGATCGAGCGCAACACCGGGACTCATAATCAGATGCGATGACGCCTCGAAAGCCGGCTGATTAAATCCGCCGAGGAACACGGCCGCATCGGGAAATTCATCGCGAAACGCCTCAAGCCCTGGGGGATTTTCACGGGTATCCGTGATTGCAAAGCGCAGGCCATGCTGGGCCAGAAAGCGAGCGATGGACAACCCCGTCTTGCCAAGACCCACGATCAACAGCGCTGAATGCACGGTGACGCCAAAGTCAGCCTCGAGGCGAGGGGATGGATGTCCTTGGTTGGCGGCAGAGAGCGACATGGACTTATCTGAGCTTGAGTGTTGCCAGCCCAAAGAGGACTAAGATGACGGAAATGATCCAGAACCTGACAATCACTCGAGGCTCCGGCCAACCCTTCAGTTCAAAATGGTGGTGAATTGGTGCCATTCTAAAAATGCGCCGCCCGGTCAATTTGAAGGAGAGCACCTGAATCATGACAGAGAGGGTCTCTATGACAAAAACGCCGCCCATGATCACCAGTACGACTTCCTGCCGAACCAGAACAGCCACGATCCCAAGCGCAGCCCCTAAGGCGAGGGCGCCCACATCCCCCATAAAGACCATAGCCGGATAGGCATTGAACCAAAGGAAACCTAATCCAGATCCGACCAGGGCGCCGCAGAAGATCACCAGCTCACCGGACAGAGGAACAAAAGGAATACCGAGATAATCCGCAAAAACCGAATTACCAGAAAGATAGGCAAAAATGGCCAGCGCTCCGGCCACCAAGACCGTCGGCATGATCGCAAGACCATCCAAGCCATCTGTCAGATTGACAGCATTACTGGTCCCAACGATGACGAAATACGTCAGTACCGGGTAAGCCCATCCCATGTTCCAGGCAAACTGCTTAAAAAAGGGAAGAATGAAGGTGGTTTCGGCCGGCACGGTCGCGGAGCAGTAAAGAAAAGTGGCGGCGGCCACGCCAACAACTGATTGCGCCAGATATTTATGCCTCGCTGCGAGCCCCTTACTATTCTTCAAGACCAGTTTTTTGTAATCATCAACAAACCCGATCGCACCAAACCCCAAGGTAACCAGTAGGGTGGTCCAAATGTAGCGATTTTCAAGGTCGGCCCAAAGCAGGGTACTCAACACGACGGCCACAAGGATGAGCGCCCCGCCCATTGTGGGCGTACCCGCCTTTGAAAAATGGCTTTGAGGACCGTCATCACGGACGCTTTGGCCAATCTTGTACTTGCTCAACTGGCGAATCATCGCCGGCCCGACCATCAAGGCAATCGCCAGTGCGGTCAGAATACCCAGAATCCCCCGAAAGGTCAGATACTTAAAGACCCTGAAGCCATCGTAATAATTTGACAACCAATCCGCTAACGCGAGCAGCATACCCCCTCCCTTATTCCACTAAAAACCAGCCCCTTGGGACCGGCACTTATTGTTATTCATCGATGGCGAGACGCCAGGCGGGGCCTCTTGGGCCATCCAGTCAAGAATGACCATACGATCACTAAAGGGCGTCTTCATCCCACCGATATCCTGCGTCCCTTCATCCCCTTTCCCGGCCACCAGAACGAGATCACCGTCCCGCGCAAGATCAAGTGCTGCATAGATCGCCTGGCGCCGATCACGGATCACCTTGAGGGGGGCAGCGTGCATTCCAGCCGCAATGTCTCTGATTATATCGCCACCCTCCTCACTCCTTGGATTATCGTCGGTCAGCACAATGGCATCGGCCCACTGCTCCGCAACCCGCCCCATTTGGGGGCGCTTACCCTGGTCACGATCACCACCACAACCAAACACCACCCATAAGCGCCCTTTACAATGACGCTTCATGCTGGAAAGGACCGAGCCCAAAGCATCCGGGGTGTGCGCGTAGTCAATCACCACATGACGGCCTCGCCCCTTAAGATTTTCCATGCGGCCAGGTACCGCCTTAAGAAGACTGGCGCGGCTCAGCGCGACGTCGAATGGAAGGCCCAGTGCGAGCAACACCGCGACGGTTGCAGCGACGTTCTCCACATTGAAATCGCCATAGAGCTGAGGGCTCAGCCACCCCGCTTCCGCGCCAAATTGGAGCTTGAATCGAAGCCCATCTGGACCTTGCTCGATTCCACCGAATCGCAGCAGGGGACCCTCGAGCCCCGCCTCATAGAACTCCGAGCAGAAACCAATCCGCTGGGCTTGAGCAGGGGCTCGCTGCATAATGTCCTTTGCGAACGCCTCTTCTGCATTGAAGACCACAAACCCAAGTCCTTCCGCATCAAGGAGCCTAAGCTTCGCTTCAAGGTAAGCCGCCATCGTTTGGTGATAGTCAAGATGATCCCGGGACCAATTGGTGAATAAAGCCCCTTGGAAACACACCCCCCCGAGCCGCCCCTGGACAAGACCATGGGAAGAGGCCTCCATCGCCACAACATGCGTTCCTTCATGACGGAGCTGATCAAGAATTCGATGCACTTCGATGGCATCAGGCGTCGTGTGCCGCGTCGATTCGAGCGCCCCAGGAACACCCCACCCCAACGTCCCGATCACCGCAGCACGATCAGCCATGCCGAGCGCCTGCGCGATGAAATGACTGCAGGAGGTTTTGCCATTCGTCCCGGTAATCCCAATCACTCTCATCGCTCGCGATGGGTGCCCGAAGAATCGATCCGCGATCAGCCCCAATCGTTCGTCCAGTTTAGGGATAGGAATAAAGGGCACACTGAAGGCGACCTGGCCCTCAAGAGGTCCAGCACCTTGGGGATCATAAAGAATGGCGCTAGCGCCTAATTGGAGTGCATCGGCGGCAAACTGCAACCCATGGGTATGAAGCCCATTGAGCGCAATAAATACATCGCCCGGTTTGATTAAACGACTGTCGTGATGAAGCCCCGTGATCGTGACCGTCAGTGGGTCACTCGATTCGATCATCCCAATCAATAGATCCTGTAAGACCACAGGGGCACGTTGATCAGGATCCGGCGTCACCTCGAACCTTCCTCATGCGCCACCAACATCGAGGGTGCTTGTTGGTCCGGAGCAATATTCAGAATCCTCAGCGCTTCTTGCATGACTTTTGAAAAGACCGGGGCGGCAACCACCCCACCATAATAATCGCCCGCCCGAGGCTCATCGATCATCACGACCATGACCAAACGCGGATTACTTGCTGGAGCGACGCCTGCAAACAGCGCATTGTAGCTCGAGGTGGTATATCCTCGGGCACCCAACTTCTTGACGGTGCCTGTCTTGCCGGCGACCCGGTATCCTGGGACCGCTGCCTGAATCGCTGTCCCCTCTTTCGAGACCACGGTTTCCAGCATCGCCATCATGGCATTCGCTGTTTTAGGCGACATGATCCTATGGGCTTCAGCGTCCTGATCGAGCTTGGTCAGACTGACCATCGGCATGAGCCCATCATTGCCCAGGGCGCTATAAGCCCGTGCCAACTGCAACGCAGAGACCGATACGCCATAGCCAAAAGACATCGTCGCCTGCTCAAATAGACTCCACCCATGGTAGTCCGACAAATGCCCTCGCGCTTCACCCGGGTAAGACGTCTCCAGCGTTTGACCGAATCCTAGATTGTGGTAGAAGGACCACAACCTCTTCGGTGGGATACTCAGTGCAATCTTACTGGTGCCGACGTTACTCGACTTCTGGATGACCTTCGTGACATCCATCGCTCCATAACTATGAACATCTTTCACGATGTTGCTCCCAACATGCATGATGCCGCCGTTGGTGTTAATCATCTGCCGAGGGTGGGTCAAACCCAACTCCAAGGCACACGCCACGGCAAACGGCTTCATGGTCGAGCCTGGCTCAAAGAGATCGGTGATGGCCCTGTTACGGGACACATCCGGCAATACTTTTCCGCGGCTGTTGGGGTTGAATGCCGGCTGATTGGACATGGCCAATACTTCACCGGTTTTGGCATCCAGCAGGACCAGCGTCCCGGAACGCGCTCGATGATGCGCCACCGCATTCCTCAATTCGCGGTGCGCAACGTATTGGAGTCTTGCATCAATACTCAGCGCAACATCCTGACCCGGTTCCGGCAGCCGCACGTCCTCCATCTTTTCGATGACGCGCCGCTTACCATCCCGAACCGCACGACGCGCGCCGTCAACCCCATGCAGCGAAGGCTCCATGACCAGCTCAAGTCCTTCCTGCCCCTTCCCATCAATATTGGTTAAGCCAATCAGATGAGCGGACACCTCGCCGGTAGGGTAATACCGCTTGTATTCCCGCTCGGCGTAGATCCCCGGAAGACCCAACGCCAGAATCTGATCGGCCTGCTCCGGATTCATCTTGCGCTTCAGGTAGGCAAACGCGCGGGCCTCATCATCGCCGACGCGCTGCATGACTTCCTCGACCTTCAGCCCCAGATGACCCCCAAGCGCCGCCATTTTTTCGGTGGAGACGGCGCCCCTTAGGAACTCTTTCGGATTCACCCAGATGGTTTTAACGGGTGTACTGACCGCCAATAATTCGCCATTTCGGTCGGTGATCCGTCCCCGATGCGCCGGCACCGGCATGATCCCGACATGTCGAAGATCGCCCTGATGCTTCAAAAACTGTTTATCTAACACCTGAAGGTAAACCGCTCGACCGATGAGCACGGACAGCGCGGTCAAAATGACGCCCAACAGCAGTTGCCAGCGGATGCTGTAATCCTGACTCGCCGGTTTGGGTTTGATCATCAGCATGACGGTTTTTTAAGCTCAAGGTTTGATAGAAATCATGTTCGTAGGATCCGGAAGATCCATGCCCAAGTGGTCACGGGCCTGCCGCTCTATTCGCTCCCGCTCCGCCCATCGGTTCTGTTCGAACTGAAGTTGCGCGAGCGTCTCGTCGTACGCTTCGTTGATCTGCTGCAGCCGCTGAATTTCAGAGAACAGCAATCGGGTCCGGTATTTCATATGAACGACACCGAGCGCTGAAGCAACAGCAATGGCCACTAACAACAAGAACATCCGCATCGTTAAATCTTTTCCGCTATCCGCATGACCGCGCTCCGCGATCTGATATTTGCCCTGACTTCTTCAGGACTGGGCTTGATCGCTTTACCCATCCGATGAAGCCGCCCCTGATGCGTCCGCCCCAACAGCGGCATCGGGTCGCCCGCTCGCCAACCCCGCTCCTCATCCCGAAAGAATCGCTTGACGATGCGATCCTCGAGGGAGTGAAAGGCAATGACGACTAAGCGCCCCCCAGGCCTCAACACCTCAAGGGCCGCACCAAGCCCTCGCTCCAACTCACTCAACTCCTCGTTGAGGGCGATTCGTATCGCCTGAAACGTCCTCGTTGCCGGATGTTTGTGCGGGTCCCCGCCTTTGACGACCCCCTCAATCAACCGAACCAGGTCTTTCGTCGTGACGATCGGGGTCCTGTTGCGTTCACGGACAATCGCCTCGGCAATCCGTCTTGAACATCGTTCCTCGCCATACGTCCACAACACATCAGCAAGCTCCCGCTGTCCGATGGTCAGCAACCAATCGGCCGCGGTTGGCCCTTCTGTCGTATTCATGCGCATATCAAGGGGCCCCTCACGCATGAAGCTAAATCCCCGCTCAGCCTGATCCAGCTGTGGGGATGACACCCCCAAATCCATCAAGACCGCATCCACTCGACCAGTCCAGTCCATTGCCTCCGCCAACGCCTCAATCCCCCCAAAGCTTGCATGGCGCAGCTGAAATCGCTCATCTCCTCTTAGGGTATCCGCTTCGGGTGAGGCAATGGCCTCAGGGTCCTTGTCGAGCGCCAACAAGCGCCCTTCAGATCCCATGTGTCGCAATATTTCCCGACTGTGGCCACCCCGACCGAAAGTAGCATCGATCACTCGATCGTTCCCTTGAAGACCCAGTCCCGTCACCGCTTCTTCCAACAAGACCGAACGGTGAGGGCTTGGGGCTGCGATCATCAGAGGGATAAGGTGCCCAGCTCAGGCGGCAACGCTTCCTCATCAGCCTGTTCCTCGTCGATCCAGGCATCTCGTGCCAGGCCCCAGCTGTCCTCATCCCAAATCTCAAATTTGTTGCCTTGACCAATCAGGGCCGCCCGCCGATCAAGCCCTGCAAATCGCCTCAACGGTTCTGGAATCAGAAAACGACCCTGACCATCCATCTCACACTCCGTCGCGTGACCGATTAAGAGGCGCTGAAGTCGTTTGGCTTTCTTGTTAAGGGCCGGCAACTTGACCAGCTTTCGTTCGATCTCCTCAAACTCGGGCAATGGGTAGAGCAAAAGGCATTTATCAAGACCAACCGTCACCACAATCTGGTTATCACAGCAATCACCCAGCTCGGCCCGATAGCGGGTAGGAACCGCCAATCGACCCTTTTCATCGAGGTTGATCGCACTGACACCACGAAACACTTACTCCCCCCAACACCATTTCACGCCAAGTTTCACCACTTTTCCCCACTTTTGACGCGAATATATGAAGCCCGCGACAACAAGTCAAGTGCCAATTCGCAAGGACTCGAAACTACGGGAAGGTAAGGGTATTTATTTGATATAAATCAATTGGTTGTGAATATTAGGCCGCGAGGCAACGAAGCCATCAAAAAGGATCAGAACGACGCTGAAACCACTTCGTTGGAAAAAAGGGGCCAAGAGGAAGACCCCGAAAAAAGGGGCGACAGGAGGCGGGAAAGGTCAGAAAACTAAAAGAAACGGGGGCGGCACCGTCCAAAAACGGGCCACATCAGGTCAACCGGGAGCCATCAAGGCCCGCCGGAGCGCAGAAGACGACGAAGCCCAAGGGTATGAGACGTGACGGGCCTCAAGGGGGAGGCCCGTAGAAGGCAAAACGATCAGTGATGCGCGGCAGGGACCGGCGGCGAGTCACCCGCCTCGACCGAGCTTTTATTGAGCCCAGAATACACCGGGCACCACTGCATTTTGGCTGTCGCCACTAACATGATGCCAATCAACAGCATGGGGATATTGGCAAGAAATGTGGACACCAACAGCAGGACCAAGCCAACGCCGTAACGCGTCTTCTGTTCTTTGCTGCCTACGTTGAATTCGCGCTTTAAGGCACGATTGAAGTCAAAGCTCATGGGACCCAGCTCCTCACTGTAGATTGGGTGGACTGATTCGATCGTCTGATCGAAGCGCTTTATTGAACAGGGGCAACGTGACCGCCACCGCGTCTGAAGTGAGACGGACAGACCATCACTCACCTCTCATGATATCAAAACTACGGGATAGAGGCCTTCAGTTAGAATAAGGCCATGGATATCACTGCCCTCATCGCCCCCCTCAATGAACCTCAGCGCGAGGCAGTCTGCTCTGATACGCCGACGGTTCTGGTGCTTGCTGGGGCCGGGAGCGGTAAGACCCGCGTCCTGGTCCACCGGATCGCCTGGCTGATCAGCGCGATCAATGTGCCCCCTCAGCGGATTCTGGCGGTGACCTTCACCAACAAGGCCGCACAGGAAATGCGGTTTCGAATCGAGCGCCTCCTGAACCTTTCGACCCGCGAACTTTGGATTGGCACCTTTCACGGACTCGCACATCGCCTATTGCGGCGTCACGCGCTCGAGGCCAAGTTGCCCCCTGGATTTCAAATCATTGATTCGGGCGACCAATTGCGCGTCATTAAGCGACTACTGAAAAGCCTTGAAATCGACGAGTCGCGGTGGCCACCGAAGCAACTTCTCTGGTACATCAACGGACTCAAAGACGAAGGCCGCAGGGCCCGTCATTTAGCCGAAGCCTCGGATCCTTTTGAGCGACAGATGCAACGGGTCTATCGGAGCTACGAAGAACTGTGTGACCGCTCCGGTCTGGTCGATTTTGCAGAACTGCTTTTAAGAGCGCTTGAACTCCTAAGAGACGACCCCGCCTTACTCGACTTCTATCAGCGAAAGTTTGAGCATGTCTTGGTCGATGAGTTTCAGGACACCAATAAGATCCAGTACGCCTGGCTGCGGCTCCTCACCCAGCCCCGAGATAACCTTTTTGCCGTGGGGGATGATGATCAATCGATTTACAGCTGGCGCGGGGCCTTGGTGGAGAATCTCCAGCATTTTCAAACCGACTATCCGCACAACAAATTGGTAAGACTCGAGCAGAATTATCGCTCAACCGGTCATATCCTGGCGGCTGCAAATGCGTTGATCACTCATAACCAAGACCGGCTTGGCAAGCATCTATGGACGGAGGACGGCAGCGGTGAACCCCTTTCTCTTTATGCCGCCTTCAATGAAGTCGATGAAGCCTATTTTGTAGCCAACCGGGTGCAGAGTTGGGCGTCTGAGGGTAACGCCCGCAGTGATGCTGCCATCCTCTATCGATCGAATGCACAGTCGCGGCAGTTCGAAGAGAAGCTCATGGCCATGAACATCCCTTATCGGGTCTACGGCGGCCTCAGATTCTTCGAGCGTCAGGAAATCAAAGATGCCCTCGCCTATCTAAGGCTCCTGATCAATCCCAAAGATGACGCAGCATTCGAGCGCATCATCAATACGCCCCCCCGGGGGATTGGCGCCAAAATGATCGACACCTTGAGGCTTTTTGCTCGAAAGGAGGAAACCACCCTTTGGGAGGCCATGCTGTCGCTCATCGAATCAAAGGAACTCAGCGCCAGAGCGAAAAACCCGCTCATCCACTTCAGGGCAACGATGGCGGCGCTTCTCGACAGCACCGAGCACTTAGCGCTTGCGGCACGAACCCACGAGGTGATCCAACAGACCGGCCTCCTTGCTCACTACAAAAAGGAAAAAGGAGAACAGGCCGAGCAACGGGTCGAAAATCTAGAAGAACTGATCACCGCAGCACGCCAGTTCGAAATAGAACCGACACTGGATCCTGACATGCCCCTCATGGACCAGTTTCTTTCCCATGCGGCCCTCGAATCAGGCGAAAACCAGTCGGAGCCCGCGACAGATTGCGTTCAGCTTATGACCCTCCATGCGGCCAAGGGTCTTGAATTTGATCTGGTTTTTCTCGTCGGCCTGGAGGAAGGCCTTTTTCCGAGCCTACAGTCAATGGAGGACCTTGCCCGGCTGGAGGAAGAACGACGCCTCTGTTACGTCGGCATCACGCGAGCCAAACAACGATTGGTGCTCAGTTATGCAGAGTCGCGGCGCCTCTATGGCAAGGAAACCTACCCAAGGCCTTCGCGCTTCATTCGAGAAATCCCCTCCGAGCATCTTCAGGAAATTCGGGCAAGAACACCACCCTCGCCACAACGCTTCCAGCGACAGGAGTCCTTGGGCCAACATTCGGGGGAAGCAGGACTTAGAATGGGTCAACGCGTCTGTCATGGCAAGTTTGGTGAGGGCGTCATTCTCCAAGCCGAAGGAGAAGGCTCCCAAGCGCGAGTCCAAGTCAATTTCTCCGACAGCGGCGTGAAGTGGCTGATGGTGAATGTGGCCAAGCTTGAGGCTCTTTAAGCCCTGACCCTTTAAGTGATCTCCTCTTTGTCCCATGCGTTTTAAAGCCATCATTTTCGACTGTGACGGGACCCTCGTGGACAGCGAACGGGTCGGCAACCAGGTCATCATTGAAAGCCTCAGGGATTTCGGCCTTCATCTCGACCTTGAAGAAGCCGTTGCAGCCTTTGCGGGACGAAAAATGACCGACACCCTCGCGATCATCGAAGCGCGCCTGGGCCATCCTGTCCCCACCGATTACCTCACCCAGCTCAGAGCCCAGATGGCGACGGCCTTCAAGGACCGACTCGAGGCGATGGAGGGGGTTCATGATCTGTTGAAAACCCTCAAAGTCCCCCTGAGCGTCGCCTCAAATGGCCCTCATGAAAAGATGCAGGTCAGCCTCGGTGTGACGGGTCTCCTTCACTACTTTGAAGATCGAATTTTCAGCGCCTACGAATGTAATAGCTGGAAACCAGAACCTGGCCTGTTCCTCTTTGCGGCGAACCAGCTGGGGATTGATCCCGCCCATTGCGCGGTCATTGAAGACAGTCCGCTGGGCATTGAGGCCGCGCTTCGGGCGGGCATGACACCATTTGGCTACGCCCCCAGGGGGGATGGATCAGCGTTACGCCTCGGATCGACCGAGGTTTTTCATCATATGAACGATCTCGCGCCTCTGCTCTGCTAAGCCTTGTGGCCACGATGTCAGTCGTGTCTCGCGAATTCCAATTCCATTTGGTGGAAGGCCACCTTATACTAGCGCGAGGGTAAAACCCGCTGCCTGCCCTCGTGGGGCCACAATTACTTCAAACATCTGAGAGAGGAAAGACGTGAAAGTCCAAAATCTAACAAAAACTGTCCTCGTAGCACTGATGATCGCCAGTCCACTGGTTAGCGCGGAAGCCCAATACCCCGCTGCCGACTTCCAGCCAGAAATCATCAAGCAGGATGCCGACCTGATTGCCAAGCACGCTAAGGCGAGCTCAGCCAGTAGCTCGACAACCGCTGCCCCCAGCAACAGCGCCTCAAATGACTCGTCATCCAACAGCGCAAGCGCCTCGTTTGAGGCAAGCGCTGCACCAAAGCAGGAAGAACCCTTAAACCTCACCTACATTCTGATTGGTGTGACCCTTGCGGCAGGTGCTTTCCTTCTAACCCGCAATAAGGGGACAACAGCCGGGACTGAAGCCAGCGGTGGTTTTGCCCCAGCTCCTGCGGTGAGCAACCACGGCGCATCGGGCGTCGAGAACTATGTCAATAACCTCTCACAAGCCCCTGCAAAGCTTGAGACCGGCGTGCAGCGGTACGTGAGCGCCATGCCTCAGAGCGCGCCTCAGGCGAAGACAGGCGTGGCCAAGTACATCAGCTCACTGCCAGCGACCGAAGCCAAATCAGGCGCGGCGGCTGCCCCCCAGGCGGCCAAGGGCACCACCGGGGTTGACAAGTATGTCAGTGCCATGTCGGGTGCAGCCCATCCTCAAGCCGCGGCTGAAACCGGCGTGGCCAAGTACCTGAAGAATCAGGGGCTGGCGGCTTAAGGAGCCTCCACACCGAAAAAAACCAGCCTTTAAGACTGGTATTTTGACGCCACCGGGGGCGCTCTTTAGGGAGTCTCCCCTTAGCTGGGATGATCGAGCCGAACAGGTATTTATGATCAAACCCAAAAACGTGTGTTGACAGCATTCAGGCTTCTGCCTTAAATTCGGGAATAGTGCGTTTCTAGAATGCATCGCACGCGAGCTATCAATTAACCATAAACAATCAATCGGAGAGATAACATGGCAAGACCTTTAATTCAGTTGGCTCTGGACTCCCTAGACAACGCCACCACCTTCAAGCTCGCTACTCTGGCGGGTCCTTATGTCGATATCCTTGAAATCGGCACCCCCAACATCAAAGCCAACGGTCTGGGCCTGGTTCGCGAACTCAAGAAGAAGTTCCCGAATAAGCTCCTTCTGGTTGACCTTAAGACCATGGATGCCGGCGAATACGAAGCATCTCCTTTCTATGAAGCGGGTGCTGACATCTGTACTGTTCTGGGCGTTTCAGGATTGCCCACCATTGCGGGCTTCATCAAGGCAGCCAACAAGTACAATGCTGAAGTTCAGGTTGACTTGATCAATGTTCCAGACAAGGCGGGTATCGCTCGTGAATCAGCGAAGCTCGGCGCCCAGATTATTGGTGTACACACCGGTCTTGACGCACAGGCTGCTGGCCAGTCCCCATTCGCTGACCTCCAGTTGGTGGCACGCCTTGGTTTGCCCGTTCGCATCTCTGTTGCAGGCGGCATCAAGCAGGCCACCGCACAGCAGGTTGCGCGCTCCGGTGCAGGTATTGTCGTCGTCGGCGCTGCCATCTACGGCGCACCATCACCCGCAGACTCTGCTCGTGAAATCCGCGAACTGATCGAGGCCGCATAAGATGGCTCATCGTCGACTCATCATAGACAAAATCGGTAGCATCCTAGATGCCACCGACCAGACCTATGATCAGCAGTTGACTGCCATGGTTGACCAGGCGTCCCGCATTTTTATTGCGGGCGCTGGTCGCTCAGCCTTGGTTGCAAGATTCTTTGCAATGCGCCTGATGCATGGTGGTTATAACGTGTTTGTCGTCGGTGAAATCGTGACGCCGAGCCTGAGCAAAGGTGATCTTCTGATCGTCATTTCAGGATCGGGTGAAACGGAAACCATGATTGCCTTTGCAAAACGCGCTAAGGAATTAGGCGGCAAGCTGGTGCTGATTTCTTCCAGGACGACGTCGACCCTGGGAGACATGTCCGATAAGGTTATTCCTATCGGTCAGCCCGACCTTTACGGTCAGGTGGTCGGCATGCCGATGGGCACCGTTTTCGAACTATCGACCCTCGTCTTTCTGGAAGCCACTGTCTCCCATATCATTCATGAAAAGGGAATAGCGGAAGAGGAAATGCGCGCTCGTCACGCAAATCTCGAATAAGCTTTCTGATTTGCCCCTGCGCTTAAAGACCGGCCTGATGGCCGGTTTTTTTATCCCCCCATAAGGGCGCCAGTGATCACAGCACACCATAAAAAAGGCGGGGCAATCTCTTGCCCCGCCTTTTTCATCACTCAGGAGGTGAACTTATTTGATCACAGGATCAAGCGTGCCCGCCGCATAAAGATCCGTCATCTGAGCGAGGCTCATCGGCCTGATCTTTGCCGCGTTGCCCGCCGTGCCAAACGCTTCGTAACGATCCTTACAGATCTGCTTCATGCTCTTGGTCGCTACAGCCAGGACTTTACGTGGGTCAAACTCCTTCTTGTTTTCGGCAAGAAACTTCCTCATGGCGCCGGTAGAGGCCATCCGAAGGTCGGTGTCGATATTCACCTTACGCACACCGTGCTTGATGCCTTCCACGATCTCCTCAACCGGAACACCGTAGGTTTCACCCATATCCCCACCGTAATCGTTGATGATCTTCAGCCAGTCCTGGGGCACCGATGAAGAGCCATGCATCACCAAATGGGTGCTGGGAATGCGTGCATGAATAGCCTTGACGCGATCGATCGCCAGAATGTCGCCCGTGGGTGGGCGGGTGAACTTGTAAGCACCATGTGAGGTGCCGATGGCAATGGCCAGCGCATCCACCTTGGTTTTCTTGACGAAGTCTGCCGCTTCCTCTGGATCGGTGAGCAGCTGTGAGTGATCCATGCTGCTGCCACCTTCAAGGGAACCCAGACACCCCAGCTCACCTTCAACCGAAACGCCACAGGCATGAGCCAGTTCGGCAACTCGGCGGGTGACCTCGACATTGTATTCGTAGGAAGCGGGCGTCTTTGCATCTTCCAGCAAAGAGCCATCCATCATCACCGAACTGAATCCACTCTGAATAGATCGGAAACAAACGGCCGGCGAGGCACCATGATCTTGATGCACGCAGATGGGAATCTCGGGATACATTTCCAGCGCCGCATACATGAGATGGCGCAGGAACGGCTCACCCGCATATTTGCGGGCACCTGCCGAGATCTGCACGATCACCGGGCTATCCGTTTCCTTCGCAGCCTCAAGGATGGCCTGAATCTGCTCCAAATTGTTGACATTAAAGGAAGGTACGCCGTAGTTGTTTTCAGCAGCGTGATCCAGCAATTGCCTCAGGGAAATTAGCGCCATTGTTTATCCTCTCTTACGCATATTTCAGTAACACTTCGGGCCCCAGAGGAGCCCGAAGGAATCCTTCAGATGATCAGAACAGTCCTTCGACCGTCTTGACCACATTTTCAACCGTAAAGCCAAACTCCTTGAAGAGTTCACCCGCCGGTGCAGACTCACCGAAACGGTCAAGGCCGATGACCTTGCCGCCAAAACCCACATACTTGTACCAAGCATCCGTCACACCCGCTTCAACCGCTACCCGGCGGCTGACCGTCGGTGGCAGCACGCTGTCGCGATAGGACTGGGGCTGCGCCTCGAAGGCATTGGTGGAAGGCATCGACACGACGCGAACGTTCTTCCCGCTCTGACTTAACGCTTCCTGTGCCTTAATGACCAGCTCCACTTCAGAGCCTGTCGCAATGAGGATGGCATCCGGCGTGCCCTCGCAGTCACGAAGAACATAACCACCTTTCTCAATCGCGGCGATTTGATCGGCCGTGCGGCTCACATGCATCAGATTCTGCCGGGAGAAGATCAGCGTGCTAGGACCATCCGGGCGCTCAATCGCGACCTTCCAAGCGACCGCTGATTCAACAGCATCTGAAGGACGCCATACGTGCATGTTCGGAATCATCCGAAGGGTAGCGGTCTGTTCCACCGGTTGGTGGGTCGGGCCATCTTCACCAAGACCGATAGAGTCATGGGTGTAGACGAAGATCGTCGGGATCTTCATCAAGGCCGCCATTCTGAGTGCGTTACGCGCATATTCTGAGAACATCAGGAAGGTCGCACCGTAGGGCTTAAAGCCACCGTGGACGGTGATCCCATTCATGATGGCCGACATACCGAATTCACGAACACCGTAATGGATGTAGTTGCCGTCATAACCTTTCGCACTGACATCTTTGCAACCTGACCACAGAGTCAGATTGGAGCCCGCGAGGTCCGCTGAGCCGCCCATCAGTTCAGGCAAGAGGGGGCCAAAGCCATTAAGGGTATTTTGAGAGGCCTTGCGGCTTGCAATCGTTTCACCCTTCTCATTGACCTGATGGACGAATGCCTGAGATTTCTGCGCCCAGTCACGGGGCAGTTCACCCACGATCCGACGCTCAAATTCAGCGGCCAACTCAGGGAATTCACTGCGGTAGTTTTCGAAACGGTTATTCCAGTCGTTTTCGACCTTAGCACCCGTTTCCTTGGCATCCCAACCTTCATAGATATCCTGAGGAATCTCAAAGGGCGCGTACTTCCAACCAAGATTTTCCCGGGTCAACGCAATTTCATCAGCGCCAAGCGCTGCGCCATGGCACTCTTCCTTACCCTGTTTATTGGGCGATCCGAAGCCGATAATGGTCTGACAGCAAAGGATCGACGGCCGGTCCGTCACGGCCCGGGCTTCTTCGATAGCCTTCTTCACCGCGGCAGGATCATGGCCATCCACCTTCGGAATAACGTGCCAACCATAGGCCTCAAAACGCTTCGGGGTGTTGTCAAGGAACCAGCCTGGCGTGTCTCCATGGCCGCGAACCTCACCATCGATAGAGATGTTATTGTCATCGTAGAAGGCAATCAGCTTGCCTAACTTCATAGAACCTGCGAGGGAACAGGCTTCATGTGAAATCCCTTCCATCAGACAGCCATCCCCCAGGAACACATAGGTGTGGTGATCAACGATCTCATGGCCTTCACGGTTGAACTGACCCGCCAGTGTGCGCTCAGCAACGGCCATACCCACGGCGTTGGTGATGCCCTGCCCGAGAGGGCCGGTCGTGGTCTCAACACCAGGCGCATAACCATACTCGGGATGACCCGGAGTCTTTGAGTGCAGCTGGCGGAAACGCTTGAGCTCGTCGATCGACAAGTCATAACCAGTCAGGTGAAGCAATGAGTAGATCAGCATCGAGCCATGTCCATTCGACAGGACAAAGCGGTCGCGATCTGGCCACTTAGGATTGACGGGGTTGTGGCGCATGTAGTCATTCCACAAAACCTCGGCAATGTCGGCCATACCCATGGGCGCTCCCGGGTGTCCGGAATTCGCTTTCTGCACGGCGTCCATGCTCAGAGCGCGGATGGCGTTCGCTAGTTCTCGGCGCGACGACATGATGTTCTCCTAAAAAGATTGTTGATAAATACAGAACGGATAATTATCTAACAGCAGCACCCCATTTGTCACGACCCTCAGGCCTTGGATGGGATTTAAGTCGTCGCCACGGCCAACCGCGACGATGCCGATGCTAAAGGGCTGCTCACTCTACCGGCTTCAACCCATAAGGAAAAGCTATAATGCTTTTCTTTATGATCCTGATGACCCGCCTATGAACATCACCCTGCGTCAACTCGAAGTCTTCGAACGCGTGGCACGGCGGCTCAGCTTTACCCGTGCGGCTGAGGAGCTCTTTTTGACGCAACCTGCCGTGTCGATGCAAATCAAGCAGTTCGAAGAGGCCGTGGGCCTCCCTCTTTTTGAACGGCTTGGCAAAAAGATTTATTTAACCCGCGCCGGTGAGGCCCTTTACCAGCTGAGCCGAAATATCGCCCAGCAGCTCAATGAGGCTGAACAGCTGATTGAGGAAATGAAAGGCACCGAAACCGGCCGCCTCAATGTCTCGGTCGCTAACACCGTCCACTACTTCGCCATTCGTCTCCTCGCAGAATTTTGCCGTCGACATCCCAAAGTTCGGGTCAGCTTCAAAGTCACTAACCGAAAAGGGCTTCTTCAGAGTCTTGAAGACAATGAAGCAGACCTCCTGCTGATGGGGCAGCCACCGGATCATCAGGATCTTGAAGCGGAGTCTTTTCTCATCAACCCACTGGTCATTATCGCTCCGCCTAATCATCCTCTGGCCGGAAAACCAAAGATTCCCCTCAAGGAATTGGCCAGCGAAACCTTCATCATGCGCGAGATCGGCTCAGGGACTCGCAACTCGGTGGAACGCTTCCTCGCCGAACGGGGCGTTCACCTCAGCGTCAGCATGGAAATGAACACCAATACCGCGATCAAGCAAGGTGTCGAGGAGGGTCTTGGACTTGGGATTGTTTCAATTCACACGCTCGAAAGAGAGCTCGAGAGCGGCCGTCTAACCGTTATCGATGCCGAATGCTTTCCCATCTTAAGGCAATGGTTCATCGTGCATCGGGCCGGTAAACGGCTGTCGGCGGTTGCCACCGAGTTTGCGGAATTTGTTCGGCATGAATCCCATCAGTTCGTCTGGGACGACATCATCAAGGCCGCCCTTGGCGAATCCTTTGCTGATCTAACCTCCCTTTCAAGCGGTCAACCCTGATCGTCCTCTTTAGCCTAAAGCTTCGTCAACGCTGAGATTATCGATGAGGCGGGTCCGGCCGAGACGGGCCGCCACAAGGATCACCAGACGACGCTCCAAAGGCCCTGGAATCTCGAGGTCATCGAGACGACGAATCGCGAAGTAATCGACCTCGAAGCCTTTGGCTTCAAGGACCTGCTGCCCTTTTAAAGCGATCTCACCCCACGCTGAAGGCCCGCGACCCAAGGCCGAAGCGGCCTCGTTCAGTGCTGCAAAAAGCGCCCCGGCGAGGGGTCGCTCGATCGCCGAGAGGTAAGAATTTCTGGAGCTTTTGGCTAATCCATCCGCCTCACGGACCGTCGGCACGCCGACGATTTGAATCGGCAAATGGAGATCCTCCACCAGACGCCGAATCAGGACGAGCTGCTGGAGGTCCTTTTCTCCAAAAACGGCCGTATCCGGCTGAATCAGATGAAACAGCTTGAGAACCACCGTCGCAACCCCTCGAAAATGTCCAGCGCGGAAGGCCCCACAGAGGGTGTCAGAGAGCCCTGGCACCTCGACAAAGGTCATCGCCTCAGGCGGCCGCGGATAGAGCTCCTCCGTCGCCGGCAAGAATAACCCATCCACGTTCTCCCTCCGGAGCGCCTCGGCATCCGCCTCTGGCGTTCTGGGGTAGGAGGAAAAGTCCTCGCTTGGAGCAAACTGGAAGGGATTAACGTAAAGACTCACGATGACCCGGTCGGCCGATTGACGAGCCGTTCGGACCAGCTGCAAATGACCCTCGTGCAAATAGCCCATCGTCGGGACCAAAGCAATCGTCTCGCCGCGACGACGAATCTGAACCAACGCCTTTTTAAGCGCGTTAAGGGTCCTAAAGGTCTCCATGGGTCGACCGACTAAAAGCTATGCTCAGCGGCCGGGAACGAGCGATCACGAACGGCCTTGACGTAGCGATGAAAGGCGTCGCCAATACTATTTGCGCCGACCATGAAATTGCGACAGAACTTCGGGTTGCGGGGACTCATACCCAAGAGATCATAGGTCACTAGGACCTGGCCGTCACACGCGGCTCCAGCACCAATACCCATCGTTGGAATGGTCACCTGCTGGGTAATGTCTTTTGCGAGGCTGGCCGGAATGCACTCAAGAACCAGCAAGGAGGCTCCCGCCGCCTCGAGACTCAGGGCATCCGCCAACAAACTTTCGGCAGCAATCAGATCCCTGCCTTGGACCTGATAGCCCCCCAGCTGGTGGACGGCCTGCGGCAACAATCCGATATGACCACACACGGGAACATGATGGGCCGTCAAGGCGGCAACGATCGGAGCCACTTCACGCCCGCCTTCGAGTTTGACCATCTGGGCCCCGCCCTCCTGAATCAGCCTTGCGGCATGACGCAGCGCCAATGCCTCGGTGGTGGTCGACATAAAAGGGAGGTCAACCACGTGCAGCGCCTTCGAGCGGCCTCGACCCACACAGGCACTGTGGTAGACCATCTGATCAAGAGTCACCGGCAAGGTGGTGTCATGGCCCTGAATCACCATACCGAGAGAATCTCCCACCAAGAGGACGTCAACCCCCGCCTCCTCCATTAACCTGGCCATAGTGGCGTCATAGGCCGTCAACGCCACGACAGGCTGGCCCCGTTGTTTCATCTCAAAAAGTTCAGGAACCGTCATAGCCTTATCCGCCTTCCACGTCCAAGATCACGGCCAAACCATCCAAGGGACATGCCGCAAGCAAGCTTTCGAGGGATCCCAGACCGGGAATCTTGAGATGGGGTTCAACGTCATGAAGAGGCATCAGCACAAAACGCCGCAGCGCGATCCCGGGATGGGGAACCGTTAGACGCTCGCTCTGGATTTCTTTATCGCCATAGACGAGGAGATCGAGATCAAGCGTCCTTGGCCCCCACCGTTCCCCCTGCCGGACCCGGCCATGCGCGGTCTCGATGGCCTGGAGACGATCCAGCAATTCAAGCGGCGTCAATGGGGTCTCAATTGCCATGACGGCATTGATGTAGTCCGGCTGATCCTTAGGCCCCATCGGGGCACTCCGGTAAAGGCGAGAGAACGCCAGCGCCTTAACCCCAGCAAGCGATGCAATCTCGCGCTGGGCATCCAGAACGTGTTGCTGCGGCTGCTTAAGATTACCACCGAGACCTATGTACGCTCTCATGGCCACCAGATCATGCCACAGGGGGGGTCCGGGTGGTTTTACTGCGCGACCTTCGTTTGCGGGTCCGATTGCGGGACGAGGGCGCCCGGTTGCCCGACCGCACCATCGTCTTTTGTTCCGCTTCCGCGGCACTTTGGAAACGGGTCCACCAGTCGGCTAGCTCGGGGTCCGCCTCGCCCGTCTCCGCACGGAGAATCAAAAAGTCATAGGCCGCCCGAAAGCGCGGATGGCCGAGGAGGCGGAATGGACGCCCCCCCTGGGTCATGTCAAAACGAGGCTGCAGCGCCCATAACTCGCGCACGGGCAAACCGATACTCTTCGGGAGGGCAATCAGACGCAGCTGACGGTTGATCACCTCATTGCCCGCATCTTGATAGGCCAGAAGGGCGCTCTCCCCGCCTTCAATCAACCTTCCAGCGCGCGCCCTCACCGGCTCCCAGAGAAGGGCTGCAAACAGAAAGTAAGGGGCCACCGACTGGTCGTTCGCAATGCGTTCATCCGTTCTTTCCAGGGCCTTGGCGAGAAAGGTGAGCGGAAACCCCTGAGGTTCCTGGCTGAGACTGCGCTCAGTGTCGGGGAAAAGGGCGCCAAACAGGCCGAAATGGCGCAGTTGCTCAAAATTCTGCACCGCATAACCCGCCAACATCAACTTCATGATTTCATCAAAGAGGCGAGCGGGGGGTATTTCGCGAAGGAGGTTAGCCAGCCGCGGGATAGGCGCTGCCGAGTCCTGATGGATTTTGAATCCAAGACGAACGGCGAAGCGGACGGCTCTCAGCATTCGGACCGGGTCCTCACGATAGCGTTTCTCAGGGTCGCCGATCAATCGCATCATGGATGCACGATGATCTGCCATGCCCCCCACGAAATCCACCACGGAAAAATCATGGATGTTGTAGTAAAGCGCGTTGACCGAAAAATCGCGGCGGAACGCATCCTCCTCAATGGTCCCGTAGACGTTATCACGGAGGATGCGACCATTTTCGAGAACCCGCTCGGGTTGCGAGCCTTCCGCCTGAAACGCCCTAAACGTGGCGACTTCGATAATTTCCTGACCAAAATGGATATGGGCCAATCGAAAACGGCGACCAATCAAGCGACAGTTTCTGAACACCTGACGAATGTCTTCAGGATGCGCATCGGTGACCACATCGAAGTCCTTGGGTTCCCGCCCTAAAAGGAGATCGCGGACACAACCGCCGACCAGATAGGCTTCATAGCCCTCCTTTTTCAGGCGATAAAGAACCTTTAACGCATTCTCACTGACCAGTGACCGCGAGATATTGTGTTCCGAGCGGGCATAAATCCGAGGAAACCCCGAACCAGCCGGCGCCCCAGACGCCTCCGCCGCCTCTTGTGGCCGCAGAAGTCCCTTGATGAAATTAAGAATGGACAGAATGGTGTCTAAAAATGAAGGGTGGAAGGACGAATACCGCCCACAATATTAACTGACGGGGGCAGCTCTGGCAAAAGTGCCGGTCCTGCTCAAAACAGATATCATGCCATTTTTTTAACGCCAACTGAGAACCCTATGCAGATTGCAAACGACAAAGTTGTCACGATTCACTACACCCTAACGAATGATGAGGGTGACCTTCTAGACAGCTCCAAGGACCAAGACCCCCTCGCCTACCTCCATGGTTCCGGCAATATTATTCCGGGTCTTGAGAATGCCCTCACTGGCCGCTCGATCGGCGACACCTTCAACATCGAAGTCGCCCCCGAAGACGGGTATGGGGTGCGCGATAATGAGATGGTCCAATCGGTTCCGCGCAGCGCGTTCGAGGGTGTCGATAACATTGAACCAGGCATGCAGTTCCAGGCGCAGTCACCCGACGGGATCCAGCTGGTGACGGTGATCGACCTCGATGGCGACGAGGTCATTCTCGACGGCAATCATCCGATGGCCGGGTTCACCCTCCATTTCGATGTAGAAGTGATCAATATTCGGGAGGCGACCCAAGAAGAATTGGACCATGGTCATGTCCACGGAGCCGGCGGCCATCACCACTGACGTCTGATCTGATGACCCATCTGGCGCCTCAAGGCGCCAGATGGGCCCAGAGATCGTGTTCGTCGGCCTCTTCGATGATCACTTCGACCTGATCACCCACGTTGAGGTGACTCGCTCCGTCGATAAACACCTGGCCATCAATTTCGGGCGCATCCGCCTTCGTCCGCGCCACCGCCCCTTCCTCCACCACTTCATCCACCAACACCCAAACCCTTTGACCCACCTTAAGGGACAGTCGATCGGCACTGATGGCGGCTTGAAAGGCCATAAAGCGCTCAAGTCGCTCCTCTTTGATGTCCTCACTCACAGGATTCGGTAAGTCATTGGCCTTCGCCCCTTTGACGGGGGAATAGGCAAAGGCGCCAACACGGTCGAGTTGTGCCCGATCGAGAAAATCAAGAAGTTCCTCAAATTCCTCCTCGGTTTCACCGGGGAAGCCGACGATAAAGGTGCTGCGAAGGGTGAGATCAGGGCAGATCTCCCGCCACGCCTTGATGCGGGCCAGCGCATTCTCGGCCGCTGCAGGGCGCTTCATCAGTTTGAGAATACGTTCGCTGGCATGCTGAAAAGGAATGTCCAGATAGGGCAGGATGAGGCCCTCCGCCATCAGCGGTATCACCTGATCGACGTGAGGATAGGGATAGACGTAGTGAAGCCTGACCCAGGCATCAAGCTCACCCAGCGCAGCAGCCAGCTCAAGGAATCGGGTCTTAACCGGTCGCCCATTCCAGAAATCGGTCCGGTAACCCCGATCAACGCCGTAGGCACTGGTGTCTTGCGATACCACCAAGAGCTCCTTGACCCCGGCATGGACCAGTCGTTCAGCCTCACCGAGCACCTCACCCACGGGTCGACTCAGGAGATCCCCCCGCATCGAGGGAATGATGCAGAAACTGCAGCGGTGATTACAGCCTTCAGAAATCTTAAGGTAGGCATAGTGCCTCGGGGTCAGCTTAATGCCCTCTGGCGGAACCAGGTCAGTGAAGGGGTCATGGCGTGGCGGGAGATGTTCGTGCACCGCATCGACGACCGCTTCATAGGCATGAGCTCCTGTGATCTTAAGCACTTTGGGATGTCTTGATCGAATCTCTTCCTCACGCGCGCCAAGACACCCCGTCACAATCACCTTGCCATTGTGTTCCAAGGCCTCGCCAATCGCATCGAGCGACTCCTCGACCGCCGCATCAATGAAACCACAGGTATTCACCACGACGAGATCAGCATCCTGATAGTGTTTGACGAGCTCATAACCCTGGGCTCGCAGCTGTGTCAGGATGCGTTCACTGTCGACCAGGGCCTTGGGGCATCCTAGCGATACCATACCTATACTGGGTCGGTCGTTCTTCAATTTAATGTTCATGGGGTCTATTTTGACAGGTCTTGTCTACAGCTACACGCGCTTCAGCGACCGGCAGGCGGCGTATGCGGCCAAGTGGGCGACTGAACATGGCTTGCTGCTGGATGACAAGCTGTCGGTGCGAGATGAGGGATTGTCTGCCTACCACCAGCGACACGTCAAATCAGGGGCACTTGGTGTTTTCCTTGTCGCTGTCGAGCAGGGCCGTATCCCGATCGGGTCAGTGCGGGTAGTCGAGGGGCTTGACCGGCTGAGCCGATCCAAGCGCAGGCCCAGCTCGCCCAGATCGTCAATGCGGGTATCACCGTGGTGACAGCCAGCGACGGCAAAAAATACAGCCGCGAACATCTCAAGGCGAACCCGATGGATCTGGTGTACAGCCTGCTGGTGATGATTCGCGCTCACGAAGAAAGCGACACCAAAAGCAAGCGGGTCACGGCGGCCATTCGAAAGCAGTGCGAGGGATGGATGGCAGGCACCTTTAGCGGAGTGATCCGCAACGGGAGAGACCCGTTGTGGGTGCGCCGGGAAAATAACGAGTGGAAGCTGATTCCTGAGCGGGTTACCGCTGCCCGCGAGGCCTTGTCGCTTTAAAAGCGCGGCTACGGGGCCACGGGCATTATCAAGAAGATGCAGGAACTGAATTTATCGCTCACTGGGGGTAGTCCGCAAACCTTGCAGATTTATCGACTGATCAAGCAGCGGGCGTTGATTGGCGAAAAGGAGCTGGAGATTGATGGAGAGTATTTCAGATTACCCAAGTATTACCCAGCCATTTTGTCAGACAGTGAGTGGGCGGCGCTTGAGTCCATCGTCAACGGCCGCGCCCGGCGCCAGGGCAAGGGAGTCGTGCCGCACATTTTGACGGGTCTGGGCATCACGGTTTGCGGTTATTGTGGCCGCGCCCTAGTAGGCCAGAATATCGGAACACGACGAAAGAACGATAGCGACATCATCTAGGATGGCTAGAGACGCCTGCACTGCACCAGTTATACCCACGGTGGATGCAGCGTCCCAAGAACGGTGAGCGTGGCACCCTTCGAGCGCGCCCTGATGGCTTACTGCAGCGACATCGTGAACCTGCAGGCGCTATACGGTGCTGACCGATCTGCCGGACCGATTGCGGCATTAACCAAAGCCAAGACCGATCTGGCCGAGGTCGCCGTGAAGATGGAGCGCCTGTCAGTGAGTTCTACGAAATGCCAAGCCTACAGCGCTCCCAGCGCTGAACGGCCGCATTGCGCAGAACGGTTAATGCCTTCGGCGCCCCAGCCGTCCCCGCTCGGTCCGTTTAGCGACAACAAGGTCGCTTCACGTGACTCGCAGATGACTCTACGGGCTTCCGGGAAACCTTGCAGCTCACCGATGGTGAGCCGCCCGGTCCTGGCCCATCTGGGGGGCATGAAAATCATCAAGGTCGCGCCGCTACGCGGCTGACCTTTGATTTTCAGCTATGTTTCTTCGCCAGTCACAAAAGGCTTGCACGCTCATCTGTGACTGATCGCGGTAAGCGCGTGAACATAGCCTAACCAGTCCGGGTGGGACTGCCAAATCCCTACTTCCCAAGTCAATATTATTAGTCATTTGACGCTTCCCTTTTTGGGAAATATAATGCTGCTCTGATCATGAATTTGCCCAACACCTCATGCGAATACTGGGATTGCCGCTCCTTGAGGAGTTCAAACAAAAGCACGCGGACTCACGTGGGCAGCTCGACGCATGGCAAACGGATGTCGAACGTGAGCACTGGCAGACGTCACAAGACATTAAGCGGCGGTACCGAAGCGCAGATTTCTTGGCCGACAACCGTGTCATTTTCAACATCAAGGGCAACACGTATCGGCTGGTGGTGAAAGTGCGATATCAAAACGGATTGGTAGTCGTCGAGTGGGTGGGAACGCATGCCGAGTACACCAAGAAAAAGTTTTAGGCTGTTGCAGCGCAGCAATTGAAAAATAGACGGAGAACGCAATGAACGTAAAGATCATTAAGAGCAAGGAAGGTTACGCAGAGGCAATGGCACGCCTCTCTGCGCTTATGTCGCTCGACCCAGTCGCCGGTTCCGATGACGACAATGAACTTGGATTGCTGGCTCTGGTGATTGCGGATTTCGAGCACCAAACGGTTCCCCCTGTACGGGTCGACCCAATTGAGTCCATCCTTTTCCGGATGGATCAAATGGACCTCAGTCGCAAGGACTTGATTCCCTACATCGGATCGATTTCCAAGGTTTCAGAAGTACTGTCCCGTAAGCGCCCGTTGTCTCTGCCGATGATTCGGCGACTCAACCGAGGCATGGGAATCCCTGCTGACATTCTAATTGAGGATGTGGAAACCGACAGTTCGATTGTTAGTCAATACCCAGACATCGACTATTCCAGTTTTCCTTTGAAAGAGATGCTGGAGCGCGGATGCTTTGGCGACTTCAAAGGCAATGCCCAGCGCTTGAAGGACTACGCAGAAGACCTGGTTACTAAGTTCAAGCGTGAATTTCTGCCCAAACATCTGGAGCCAGCTTTTTTGCGTGCGCCCTTGCATCAGCGCGGCGACCGTCAGGCCGATGAGATGGCTCTATTGGCATGGCGCATGTGCGTGGTGCGCAGCGCACGAGAAACCAACTTATCCCGAGAGTACAAGCCCGGCTCAGTCACGCCTGAATGGTTGCGTGAATTGGCAAAGCTATCGGCATTTGAAGAAGGTCCAAAGCTTGCCAGGGAATATCTGGCACGCCTTGGCATCACGCTCGTCATCGAAAGTCACTTTAAACGTACTTTCCTTGACGGTGCAGCAATGTTGGATAACGGCCGCCCCATCGTAGCGCTGACCCTTCGTCATGACCGAATCGACAATTTTTGGTTTGCACTGCTCCACGAGTTGGCCCACGTGGCCAAGCACCTTTCAGATGCGAACCCAGTCTTTATTGATGATTTGGATAGTCAAAACTCAGAACACATCGAAAGCGAAGCCGATGAAATGGCGCAAGAAGCGCTTATTCCAAAACATCGGTGGGACGCAGCCATAGTTAAGGAAACCCTGCTGTCTGAAGATGCAATTGCATTTGCAGATGAAATCGGCGTACATCCCGCAATCGTCGCTGGCCGCCTCCGTCACGAAACAAAAAACTTCCGTCTGCTGTCCCATTTGATTGGAAAGACCGGGCAGGTCAGTCAGCACCTCGTTCGATAGTTTTTCAGATCCATATTCCCAAAAGAGGAAATCAGTTATTGCCTTGTTCCTTCTTTGAAATATCAGTGAGTTCTACGAAATGCTAAGCCTACAGCGCTCCCAGCGCTGAACGGCCGCATTGCGCAGAACGGTTAATGCCTTCGGCGCCCCAGCCGTCCCCGCTCGATCCTTGTAGCGACAACAAGGTCGCTTCACGTGACTCGCAGATGACTCTACGGGCTTTCGGGAAACCTTGCAGCTCACCGATGGTGAGCCGCCCGGACCTGGCCCTTCTGGGGGGCATGAACATCATCAAGGTCTCGCCGCTACGCGGCTAACCTTTGATTTTCAGCTTGGTTGCTATGAAAATTCCACAGCTTAGGCGATT
>Ga0136642_1000129_pt1 | contig 45400 bp, 83 predicted proteins | sample LowCatLa1302831Y_FD_115313 | JGI IMG/M metagenome (GOLD analysis project Ga0136642, IMG submission 115313) | Freshwater microbial communities from Lower Cathedral Lake, Yosemite National Park, California, USA - 13028-31Y | ecosystem: Environmental > Aquatic > Freshwater > Lake ... | reverse complement strand
TTTATAGCATCCTCATCGTATCTACGTGTTACGTCGTGCGTCACGGGATTTAACGTGAAGTTAAAGTCTAAGTCCGAAAAAATTCTAGTATTCTTTGCCATAAGTTTATTTAGGTTTATTCTACAAAGGAATTTGCAGAACCCTCAGCTATTGAATCTCCATCATTTAATGGGTCACTAATCCTTGCTGCTTTTTTACCTTCAATATAGGTTTTTGATGCACCTGAAGATGGATATCTAGTATTGGCTGGGTGTACTTGATTTATGGGTGCAGTGTGATCGGCAAATTGACATTGGGCATCAACAACCCCAGCCAATATACCATTAAAATAAGTTTTCCTTACTGGAGTAGAAATCATGGCTGTTGGTGGCCATGCGCCATGTCCAGTTGACATTTTACCTTTTTGACTTACTGCTGGCATATGATACCAATTCCTTTAGATTATTTAGTCCTGGACTCCAATTTTTATCTTCTGCTTTTATAGTATATGTTTGTGAAACAATAACTTGATTATATGTTGGACTTCCTATTGTAGTATTAATTGCTTCAGCCAAATATGAAAAAGTTTTGCTTCTAACCGTATCTGCTTTAAATGATATTACCTCGTATACTTTATCTCTACTCACAGCATCAAATACTCCAGCACCAACACCTAAAGTTGTAAGGGTAGTAAATGTCCCATCTTTTGCTCTAGTTGTGAGTGTATCATTAAAAATACCTTTGTAATATCCAGAAATAACTCCTGGATCTAAAGGAGTTGGGTAAGTACAAATAACTGTGCTCTGATTAGAATCTAATGCAGTTATTCTAATTTTATAATAAACATCTACTCCTGCTTCAACTGGTGGATCAGCAGTAGCATCGGCTGCAGCACCTGGAACATAATATTGAATTGAATGCGAGAAAGTTGCTAACTCTCCATGAGTTCCCAGCAAAGTATCTGATGGAATCCATGGCATGATTATCCTTTGGCCTGAGGTGGTGCACCATCAGCAATAAGAGTAAACCCATTTCTATTGGATGTTTTATCATTTACCATGGTAAACGCCATTTTTCTATTACCCTTTGCATTATACGCTGAATGAATCCAAACTTGTCCAGGATATCTATATTCTAAAATTAATTGATCATAATTAACAAGTTTTTCCATCTTCTGCGCCATCTCATATGTCTTATTCATTTTGTCTGGTAATAATAACGCAATGTCAACAGCAAATCCTTTACAGTGTCCAGAAGTTGGACTTTCTTGTGGGATAACTCCTTTCAATCTATATCCTGATGTAATAGTCCATTGTTTCTTATATCCACCAATACCACCTGGCAGAATTTCAAGATATTTCTCTAAAACATTTGTACATACATTGGCAAGATTACACACAATTTCTTGAACTGTATAAACTCTATCTGGTCCACCTGGAGAATCTTTTAATACTTGATCCACTAACTTATGATCATTACTTGCTATTAACATACCAAGCGTAAAGTTCTGAGATAATCTATAATCCTTTGGAAAATTAGTAGTATTATAAATTATTTTACAATCAGCTGGAACCTGCTCATTCTTTCCACCTGATGGTGCTGCTGGTGGTTCAGCTGCAACTACTGGTGGTGGATTAGGAACTCCCTGAGTTTGAGCCTGATCATTACTAAATTTGCGACCCTCTGGGGTAGAATAATCTTCTGGTGTTTCTGCTGCAGCTGCGCTTTCTATTTGACGATCAGGTGGTTGTAATTGCGGCATAATTGCGCCAACTGGAGCTCCAGCTGCTGGTGCGGGGAGATTGAAATCTTCAACATCTTGCCCACCTGATGCGCCATTGCCAAACTGCCCTTCTGAATAGTCAGCATGAAGGGTACCACCTGCTTTAATATCCATACTAGCAGCAGACTCTAGTTGAAGTGAATTAGATTTAATGCTAGCACCTTGACCTGCTTGGAACAATAAATTATTTGCAGATTTGGTAGTAATGTTATCCGCAGCAATCTTTAAGGATCCTGCTGCTTTAATCTGAATATCACCACCAACGGCGATATCTAAATCATTTGCAACTCCAATTGTTAAATTATTCCCAACAATAACATTGGCATCTTGCGCGACTTGAATATTTGCATCTGTTCTAGCGTATATGTTTGTATTTCCATCAACAGTAATATTACAATCACCACCTACATGGATATAACCATTACGCTCCATTAATATAAAATTCTCTCCAATAATATAATTGACTTGAGAACCATTGGGGTCTATTTCAGTATATGTTCCTGCTCTATGATATGTATGAATTCTTTCCTGTCCTGGAGTATCATCAAATTCTTGAACGTGGCCAGATTCAGTTTCCATTACTTTGTTGTATGGATATTTTGCACCAAAGGGTGCTAGTGGTTGTTCCCAGCTACCGTTATCATTGGCAGTTGGAACACCTGCTCTACGATTAGCATCTTTCTTTTCTACAATAGTGCCTTCAAGGATACCACGAGCAAGACGATTAGTGTCTGGTTCATTAATATAATCTTTTAATGGGTATTTGTTATTCGGATCTCTAAATCCAGTATTATCTGTTCCACTTTTTACACTCTCAGGAGATGGTCCAGGTGTTACTGGAGCATTGTCTGCTGGTGGAGTAGGCGCAGGAGTGTCTGCGCTTTTATCAACAGAACCAGTAGCCTGTGCGCCATAAAAATATTCATAGTATGTTAATTTACGTGCAGCGATGTCTGGAGAATTTACACCAACTGCTTTTTTAGCAGCATAAAAATATCCAGGATGATCCGTTGATTTAGCTGAAGCTGGCACTCGATCTTTAATATAAAGAGCAGCAACTAAGGCAGATGTATTGATATCAGTATCAAGAGAATCAGGATTGTTCACAAGGTCTAAACTAAGACCCATTTTGTTGGCCATATCCTGATATTTTTTATAATTTGCTTTACCAGTTAATTGAATAAATCCACGACCATAATATTTTCCACCATCAGCATCAGTTTGATTACCAAGAAAGTTTTTACCACGAACTGATGGACCATATACCCAAGAGAAAAACTGTTCTCGTGTAACACCTTTCTTTGACGCATCTGAGTATTGTTTAGCAGTTGTTTCATTAGCAAAAGAAAATATCTGTTTTAAGCGTGACTCACTATAATTGTAACCCTCTAACTGAGGAATCCAACCAGACTCACCACCTGCAATACCAAGTAATGCGCATTTTTGTTCTTTGGTTGTTAAGCCAACTTTGTCGCAGGCAGCAATAAGTGCCTTAATTCCATCAGATGCTTTACTAGCATTTGAAGAAGATTTTGGTGGGGGTACTGTTGGTATTGATGTATTTGTATTTGTTTGCGCAACTGGAGCAGGAGTTGTTTTAGTGGCTTCAGGTTGTGCAGTTTTTACTGGCTGGCCAGAACCATCTACCAAAGGTTGACCAGAAGATGTTGTTACAACACCCTCAGCCTTACTTTGATTTACTGCATCTAAATTAGTAGGTGGGTCTTTAAAGGTTATAATGTTTTCACCATAACCAGTAACTGTTTCACTAATTGTTATCTGAGTACCAGAATCAATTGTTACAATAGTACAGTTTTCAGATAACCCAAAACCAACAACTTTCATATTGGCTTTTAGTGGTGATGTTAGATTAGTTGCATTTGTTTCTGCGTCAACAAAAGTTAATTGTTTACCTGATACTGGACCAACGATAGTTTTTAAAAGTATATCTTTTGTTTTACCTGTATATTCTTGAATTGTATTTGCGCTATCATCATCAGTAATGGCAACTGGTGCAGAAGAAATGCCACCAACAGTACCAAATATTAATGGTTGCTGCATAGAATCATCAGCAAACATAATAATAACAGTAGTGCCTTCAACTGGACCAACAGGGGTTGACCCAATACCATTCATTGCAGCAGAACCAATTGACTGGATTGGTGTTGCCCAAGGAAGCTGATCAGTCGGTAGCTGATTCTTATCGTGCGTGTGCAATCCAACAATTCGAACTTGGCATCGACCAAGTTTTAATGGATCTGAACGACTTTCAACTATACCAGTATAAAACATTATTTCTTCCTATCAATATTCATTTGTAAAGAATCTTTAATTAATTCCATATTACATTCATGTCGCTCACGAGTAATATAATGGTTAATTGCAGAAACTAAATAAAAACCAGAAAACATCTTATCAATCAATTCATTATCATCATCTTTCTCACTGGCTGGTTCAATTTTATTAAGTGTTACAGAAACTTTTTGTCCAGCTGTATAATCTGCTCTTCCAGGAACAACAATTTCTATTTTATTTGCTTCCGCCATTTTCATTAATGAAATGCGTTTCTGAAGGTTTTTAAAATTAGTTGCGTCACCGAATCCACTAAAATTGGCATTATTTCTTGGGTAATTTATCAATAGTGCATTAGATCTAAAAATAGCATTATCACCAATAACAGAATTTTTGTTGAGGTGATTTAATTTATCATAATCTGTTTTTGAATCATAATTTTTTACATTATAAAGTTTTCTGTGTAAATCAAAAGAAGTTACTTTAGAAGAAAACATACCACTTCTTAATCTATCAATATAATCAAATCCAGTTGGAACTGAGATACTATCAATTCTTTTATAATCTTTATCAACATTTCTTACATCACCACTCATTAGTCCAGAACCAGTTTTATCTCTAGTATATTTGTCATAAGTAAACTCTTGATATACACCATTTGTGTATAGCGTATCTAAACTAATAAAATAAAATCCATATCTATTTTCAAAAAAGACATAATTTGGAGAGTCATTTTTATTAATAGCATATTGAGTTGCAAAATTGATTGCTTTAACAGGGGACCAAAAATTAGAAATAAATTTTATATCTTTTGTAGTTGCCTCAACATTAACTTCTTTTTTACTTTGCAAACCATTAAATGTATCTGTAACTAAAGATTTTACAATATCTGCTGGACTTCCTGAGTATACTTTACTAATTTTCTTATTTAAATCAATAATTGCTTCAATTGAAATAAAATGAAGTTGGTAAACAATGTTTTTATCACCAACCAATTCACGGTCAGATAATTTGTAAATATAAAATTTACCTTTAATATTCTTTTTAGAATCAAGGGTTGGTGTGCTAACTTCAATATCGATCATCTCCTCACCAACAAAAGGAAATAAATTAACAAGGTCAAAAGACTCTTTAAGAATTAATGATCCTGTTATGAATGGAGAGAAAATATCCTCATAAATTGAAATAGAAATAACCTGTGCGGCAACATCTTGTTTTACACCACCACTGGTACTAATATCACATTTATCAATGCTGACTTCACCAGCAAAACTTATGGTTTGATCTGCAGGCTGCATTATAGTTGATCTTTAAAGTTCTTCAATACAGTACTAATTAGATCTCTCGAGATAATTTTAATTGTTCGTTTTGACTCATTTAAGTTATCTTCATATTGTCTATTTGATATTGATGCTGCTCCAGGAATATCACTACTCACTATAAATCCGTCATAATCCACATAGTGGTGAACTGCATCTGCATTACCAGCATACTTGTCGATAACATATTGATCTAAAGCAACTTGGGTCATTGGCCAGTCAGCAAGATAATCATAACGATCATTAGCCAACATTATAACCCAATGATACTGAGCATTACCATAAACTTTTTCTGCAACAATTTCTGGAGTTTCTCCTGCAACAATATCATAGTTATCGTATACAGTTACATTAGCAAGGATATCTCTACGGAAACGAATATTTCTAGTAATATCAGTTAATGCCCATGCCTTAGTATTAGTTTCTTGATGCGTAAATGGTTGCGAAATAGTAACATACGGTGGAGAAGAGTATCCAGTTCCAGGCTCAGTAATTACAATATCAGTAATAGAACCCGATTCAATAACAGCAAAACCAACAGCAGCTACATCTCCTGTTTGTGGAGCAGAGAATGTGATAACTGCTTTAACATAACCAGAACCACTATTTGTTATTTGAACAGAACCAACAGTATCTCCAGATAATTCTGAATATGCAAAGGCTTGGGTACCAGAACCAACAGTAGTTGTTATATCGAAGTCATATAAAAACTGCGGGAAATTTTTAAAATACATTATAGACCATCCTTAACTTTATCTTTAGTAAGAAGAGCAAGTTCACGGAATGATAATGTAATATCAATCTGCGTTGGCGTGCCGTCAGGGAATGTAGTAAACATTCCATTTGGAGCATAATTAATATTCATATCAGTTAATACACAAGAAGTGTGACGATGTATTTTATCATTTTCCTTTGCACCAGCATAATAAAATATATCAAATTCTGAAGGATAAATATACACGAAATTGTTAGCATCTTTGAATTCTGGGTGCATATGTAATTTAAACATCTTAATGATATTCAATATGTTTTCTGCTTCGCCAGGATTTCTCGCGAAAAACTTATAGTCAAAACTAAATGATCTGAAATGAACACCTTTAAATACTTGTTCTTTCTTTGGATTGGCTGCCATACCAGTAGCGACTGAATTAGCAGCACCTTGTGGACCTTTTGATAATGCTAGACTAGTTAATACTGCAGCACCAGTTCCAGTAACATCACTATCTTTACCTTTAGACTGGAGTGCTTTCATTACCTCACCGCCAAGTGCACCAGCCATTGCCACTGCAGCAGTATCTTCTTCAGACCATTCCATTCCATAACTAATAGAGAGATTATTTGGAATGTGTAAAGCAATCGCAGTTTTTAAACGCTTTTGACTTCTTTGAGCATCAGGTGCATTTAAAGCAACAACACCCCCAACTACTCCACCAACAACACCACCCTTTACTGCTCCAGAAGCTGCACCCTTTACATCTCCAGTCATTAATCCGCCAGCAATAGCACCTTCCACTGCTCCTGCTCCTACGTTTGCAGCAACTAATTGTTTCTTAGATAAACCCATACCAATCAAGTCACCACGATCTCTTGGTGTATTATCTTCTACGGTTGGGGCTGAATCTCTTGTTATTAATTTAGAATCTACTGCTACATTGATATAAAATATAGCATAGTTACCACCATATCTAGAATCGTCTGCCATTAAGTCTTGAGGATATGAGAAATTTTCAATATCATATTTACCAGCATTAAATGCTGTTGGATCTCCCCTCCCTTTATACAAGTTTTCTTTCGGAGCAGTAGTTGCTGGTGCGGCTGCGGTCAATAATCCACCACCACCAGAATTTTCTATTGAATTGGGTGTGCTAGATACAACATTACCTTGGCTATCGAGGATTTTTGGCATTTATTTTTTTCTCTAAATAATAGATTATTACCTATTCTGTATCTTATTTATGTTCCATAAAAGATTGTTTAAACCTTTATACCCAGAAAAATATACGGGAAACCCGACTAATATTATTATGCGATCTAGTTGGGAGACTAGATTTGCATCATGGTGTGATAAAAACCCAAGTATTTTAAAGTGGTCTTCAGAAGAAACCATAGTCCCATATCGTTGCCCAACCGATAATAAATTACATCGTTACTATGTGGACTTTCAAATTCAAGTTCAACAAAAAGACGGTAAATTAAAGCGTTATCTGGTTGAAGTAAAACCAGCTAAACAATGTGTTCCACCAGAGTATCCTGGACGTCAAACAAAGAGATATTTACAAGAATCTTTTACTTACATAAAGAATCAAGCAAAGTGGAAAGCAGCCACGGAATATTGTAAAGATCGTGGTTGGGAATTTAAAATTATAACAGAAAAAGAACTTGGTCTTACATAACACCTAAATAAACAATATGGCCATCAAGAAACCAATTCAAGACGTTTTCGACCAAAATAAATACGATCTTTTAACTGCGGTGAAGAGATCTAGAAGCTGGTTCGAGAAACAAGTCGCCTCAATGGCGCAGCAAAACATCACCCCAAATAAAGTATTAAAGGGTGCGCCTGCAGCTATGCGACCATCTATTATGCCAGGAAACTTATACATGTATGTATATGATCCTAAAACTAAAGAGACATTACCTTACTATGATAGGTTTCCTTTAGTGTTTCCTTTTAGAAAAACCCCAGATGGATTCTATGGGTTAAACATGCATTATCTGCCATATGAATTACGTATAAAATTACTAGACCAATTGTTAGTATTTAAGAATAATAGTCGTTGGGATGAAACTACAAAAATCAAATATAGTTGGGCATTAATTGATGGAGTTTCTCGTTATGCTGCAGCTAAACCTTGCGTAAAACAATATTTATCTGGCCACGTAAGAAGCCAGTTTAGACAAATCTACTCAGAAGATTGGGCAACTGCTATGTTGTTGCCTGTTGAAAGATTTGTTGGCGCATCTAAACAACAAGTCTGGTCAGACTCCAGAAAAATTATAAGAAGAGCATAAATGGCACAATCTCCATTAAATGATTTTATATCTAAAATAAAACAAGATGGTCTTGCTAGAAATAATAGATTTCTGGTTTGTATCACCCCAAGACAACCGTATCAATTAGATCCAACTGGTTCTTGGTTACAAGATGTTTTACTATTATGTGATCAAGTTCAACTTCCTGGAACTAATTTTAATACAACTGAACTGCATACATATGGAGAAGTAAGAAAAGCTCCATATGAACGTCTATATGAAGATATTAATATGTCATTCTATGTTGATACTTCGATGTCGGTAAAATATTTCTTTGATAACTGGATGACTTATATACAAAACCCAGGAACACGAAATTTTAATTATTATGACGACTATACATCAGATATTACAATTGAAGTACAAGATCTGAAGAATCAATCTAGATACGCAGTTCAATTAAGAGAAGCATTCCCCAAAAGTATTGGCGCAGTTCAGTTGGATCAAGGAAATAAAGATATTATGAAAGTATCTATTAATTTTGCTTACAAATATTATGTAGTTGGTAATCTAAGATATATTAAGAATACAGATGGAGTTGATGGTGGTTTTGCTTCAGCTAATTTTAATGGAGATACTCCAAGTCTTTATCAACCAATATTTAACGAAACACCATCAGCAGTTGTAACGCAAAACGATCCACTTAATGCATTTATAAATCGTTTAAAGAATTTTGCTATTGGTGCAGTTGGATCTAAAGTAGTAACAAAATTACCAGGAATACTTTCAAGGAGATAAAAATGGCAGAAGAAATTAAAAAAGACGAAGACTGGATGCAAAAGAAATGGCGTCCAGCCATGGGTTGGATGTACATGATTGTATGTATGTGCGACATGGTTATATTCCCAGTTCTGTGGGCATTGCTACAAGCAGTAATGAAACAACCAATTACTCAGTGGAACCCTCTAACACTACAAGGTGCTGGCTTATTTCACCTAGCAATGGGTGCAGTATTAGGTATCTCAGCGTTTGGAAGAACTCAAGAAAAAATTGCAGGGAAATCAAGTGATTTGCCTATTACAGCAGCGCCAGCCTTTCCAGTTGGTATGTCAACATCATCTAGTGTACCTGCGGCAACATTCCAACCCCAAGTTGTAACTTCAGCAGCAGGGTTTGGTGCTGGATTCCCAGGCGACCCTCCAGTGAGAAACACACGTAACGACGGATAAATATGAAAATCGATGATACATTATCTGAGGTGTTTGATACAATGCCTCAACAAAAAGAACTTGAAGTGATTGATAATACTACTGGTGAAATTATAAAAACATCAGAGGGTAAAATTGAAAACGATTATGAAACTACAAGAACAAATCTACGTGAACTTTTAGTGACTGGACAGAATGCTTTATTCCATGCGCTAGAAGTTGCTAAGCAATCTGAACATCCACGTGCTTTTGAAGTTGTGGGTAATCTTATGAAACAATTGGCTGATGTAAACCAACAACTTATGGACATACATCAACAAAAAGCCAAACTTGATGCGCCTAAAAAGGGTTCTGATAAAGTGACGAATAATGCTATCTTTGTGGGTAGCACTGCTGAGTTGAATAAGTTAATTAATAAAATGAATAAAGGAGAATAATTATGGCATTGCCAATGATGAGTACACCAACATATAACTTGGTGATACCTTCTACTAAAAAGAGTGTAAAATATCGCCCATTTTTAGTTAAAGAAGAGAAGTCTATATTAATTGCGCAGCAAAGTGAAGACGTTGTTGTTATGGTTGATACTTTAAAAGATGTAATTAAATCTTGTATCTTAGATAAGATTGATCCAGATTCTTTGGCGACGTTTGATCTTGAGTATATCTTTACTCAAATACGTGCTAAATCTGTGGGAGAACTTATTGATTTATTCTTTCCATGTGATGTTGACCATGGGGATGATAATGAGAAAGCAAAAGTAAAGATCTCTATTGATCTTACTAAAATTGAAGTAGAAGTCCCAGAAGGACATACTAATAAAATTGAATTATTTGGTGAGGTTGGGGTAATGATGAAATACCCAACTATCGAAGTAATAGGTAAGTTAGAGAAAACTGACCATGATGATCTTGATAATATTTTTGATATTGTTGCCAGCTGTATTGATTTTATCTACGAAGGCGATAAGATTCATTATGCAAAAGAACAAAAGAAACAAGAGTTACTAGATTTCTTATATAATCTAAACTCTGAACAGTTTGTTAAAATACAAAATTTCTTTGCGACGATACCAAGGATTAAAAAGGAAGTTGAATACGACTGTCCACTTTGCGGTCTACATCATAAGAAAGTTTTGGAGGGAATGCAAAGTTTTTTTTAATGAATCTCTGTCATGAAAACTTGGCGAACTATTATAAACTAAATTTCGCTTTGATGCAGTACCACAAATACTCCTTGGCAGAGATTGAAAATATGATACCCTTTGAGAGAGAAGTTTATGTAGCAATGTTGATCCAGTATTTAGAAGAAGAAAAACAACGGATAGAAGCAAATAAGAGATAATCAAATGGCAAAAAGAACAGGAAACAGCTCAGTTAATTCTAGTATTAGACAACAGACAACTTCAAACAATGAAGGTTTGACTAGTCTGCTGGCTGCACAACAAGCATCGCTTGGTGAATTAACGTCAATTAAAAAATTATTAGAACTTTCTAAAGATGTTAAAAAGGCAGAGACTTCTAGTTCTAATGCAGCTGCGCCTGATATTGATAGAATTACTGAAAAAATGTTTGAAGTTGCTAAAGAACATTTAAAGACAAGTAGAACTATTTTAAAAACTCAACAAGAGTTCCAAAAAGAATGGGATGTTGAAGCCAAAAATATTGCTGAGATGGCGAAAGGTATGAAGACTTTTAAAACCCTTGGTGAAAAAATGGCTGACAAAAAAGAAGGTCTTAAAGAAAAGTTTGGTATTGCTACTGGTGGTTTAAAGAAAACTGTCCTAGGTGCACTAAATGTTGGTGGTGTGTTTGATAAAACATTGGCTAAAGATGAGTTTGTTAAGAAACAACAAGCATTGGGCGACACACGTGGAGCTAAAGATATAAAGAAAGACTTTGCTCACGCACAAGCTGCTACAAAAGCCATACAGAAAAATGAAAGCAAATTAGAAGGTCTTAAGAAATTAACAGGTATTAGTAATGAAGATGAACTAAGAGCGCAGTCACCTGCTGCAGCTAAACTTTTGGAAGATCGCCAAGCGCATACTGAGAAACTTAGTACATATGATCGTGGCGCAAGGCAGTTTAGTCCAGATAGAAAAAATGCTGAGATGGCTGGTCTATTGCCGCATCAACAAGCATCTAATACCGACAAAGCAAAAGAGGCTGCAGTTAAAACTGCTCCACTTGCGCAGAAAGCTGCTGCAGCAATGGATAATCCTCTTGCTCCTAAAACTATGAGCAACATGGTACCAACTCCGTCTACACCAGAACTTGGTAGAACACCAACAGCAACTGCAGCTGAAGCAACACAAGGAGCAGAAGTTGCTGAAGAAGGGAAACGTACTGCTGAACAAGAGTTAGAATATCTAAAAATAATTGCTGAGAATACTGGTGGAGCAAATAAGAATGCTAGTGCTAAGAAACCCGAAGAAAAGAAACCAGAAGGTGGTGGTCTTTTAGATACTATTATGGGTTTCCTTGGAACTGGTTTAATGACTGCGTTTAAAGCATTGTTTAATCCAATGAATATACTTAAAACTCTGGGTAAAGTATTCGCTATCGGTATGATTATTGGAGCATTATTCGAAGGTGTTATGGATGGCTTCGATGAATTTATGAAGACAGGTGATATTGGTAAAGCACTTATCGCTGGTCTTGCTGGAATTATTGACTTCTTAACATTCGGTTTATTTGATAAAGAAAAGATCAAAGAAGTTATTGGTGACTTCAGTAAGTGGACTTATGACCATATTGTAAAACCATTTGTAGATTTATGGGAAAGTGTTAAGACGTCATTTAAGAGTGTGCTAGATGGTATTGGAATTCCAGAAATAACATTACTTGATAATAAACTTACTGGTAAGGTTTCAATTGGTCCGTACTATCCATTTAAATCTGATGCTAAACCAGAACCTGCTAAACCATCAGCACTACCTCCAACTGCAGCAAATCAAGTTGAATCAAAGTCCGCTGAGAATGCTGGCGCCAAAGACACACCTCAACAATCTGCAGGTAATTCTGCTGTAGTTAATGCTCCAGTTACTACCAACAATACAACTACTCAGGTTATCAAATCTCCAATTAGAAATCAAGAGTCAAGTCAAGGCAGATACCTTACTAGCAAATACGCATAAAAAAAGGGGATCCGAAGATCCCCTTTAGTATTTGCTTTGGAAGATTATTCTTCTGCAGCAATTTTCTTAAAATAAGACATTACATCTTCATCGTCATCAGTATCGATTGACTTCTGAGTAGGTGCTGCCTTAGAAGCAAAGGTAGGTGCTTGAGCAACCGGACGATCTTCTTCAGCCATCTGCGCAGCAGACTTACCTGCAAAAGTATCACCAGAAAGAACTGCATCAAGTTTCTTCTTCAATTCATCATAAGACTTGAAATTACTACGATCGGTAAACTCAGACAACTTATTTTGAGCATTAACGATACGAACAATTTCTTCATCACTTTCAGCAACAGGACATGGGTCAGAAAAGATTGACTCATCGTAGTTAGCATAACCATCTTTCTTGCGCATACGCAATTTAAAGTTGGCACCTTCCCACAAATCAAACACGTTTACTGGCTTTTCATCTTCAAAAGTCGGACGTGCTTTATCCATAATCTTATCAAAGATTTTCTTACCGAACTTGAACAGTTTAACCTGTCCTTCATTCTCGGGATGCTTAGGATCTGAAACGATTAGTACGTTGGCAATAAATGACAACTTACGTTTCTGTTTACGAGCAATCTCTTTGTTTGCATCAGAACCTGAGTTCCAAAGCATGGTGTTCAATTCACCGACTGGATCATTTTCACCAAGAGTTGTTAGAGAGTTTTCAATATACCATTTTCCAGTTGGACCTTGGAATCCGTGGTTGAACATGCGAACCCATGGGAGTTCATCACCTTCTACACGTGGTAGGAATCGGAGAGTAGCTGTACCATTACCAGCTTTATCACCTTCTAGACGCCAAAAGCGATCGTCTTGATAAGACTTCTTTTCGCCTGACTGGGGATTTGCAATTTTATCAAACTGTTCAGTAATTTTACCGAAGTCTTGATTGCGCATTTTGCGGAGTGTTTGAATGTCCATCGTATTTCCTTTGTATTAATATTACGGTTTATTTTTAGTATGTTGAATCTGAATCTTATCATCTAGTTCAATGTCATCATCAAAGTTTTCATTGTTTAAATCATAATCTTCATCATCATAACTATTTATCGTTCTCATACCACCAGTCTTTCGACCATTGGAATGTTTGGCAGGTTTCCCTGAACGATTACCAAAATCTGAATCATCAAAACCCTTTGACGATTTATAATATGTGCGACCCATGTTAATCTAACTCTTGAACGAAATGTGTAAATATTTTACTTAATTTATTTTTATCGTATTTAACGAAACCTGTTAACTTCTGTATTCGTAAGAATTCATTATTCCAAATATACTGTACTGAAGTATTGTCAAGCCAGTGTTCAATAATATGATCAAGTTCATTTATAATTACAAGTGTTTCAATTGAAATTTTATTGGCAAGAAATAATGTTAATGCAACAGGATATTGGTTAAAGTTAAAATCAAAAATACTATTAGTTGGTAACTTATTTATCTCAACATGAGTCAATAAAGACGCTAGATCATCAATAAAGATTTTAGTAATACTTTGTTTTGTTTTGTTCCACTCGGCTAAATTATCATCAGATTCTTGACCTGCGTAAATTGCAGATTCATTACCGTAAGCAAAGTTAGCAACAAAGAACTGAATAATATCACGATCATTGCCGAACTTTTTTGCCAGCTTCTCAAATATATATCTATCATTCCTAGCATTAAATGCTTCACGTGAACCTCTAACATTTCCTCTATTTTCGAAGACGTTAAATTTTTCAGAAGTAAAGTGTAATTTTAATGCAAGGTAATAGCGATACGCTTTAAACCCATCCATCACACATCCAATTTTGCTCTTTTAGGTAAGTAGTTTTCATCTTGAAAATTTACCACAAGTTTATCTTTAAGGGATTTATTAACAAGTTTCTCTACATCTTGGGGTTCAATAAAGTTTTCTTTACAATATTGAAGAACAGCTTCCATGTAAGATATCTTTTTGTCACGAACAATTTGCTCAATATGCATTGAAAAGTCGTTCGAAGATTTAAACATTTTTCTTAATCCAATATTCTGTGTTACGAATCTCCTGACACAATTTATTGTATTCATTAGATTTTTGTTTAAACAGTTTCCAAATAGGAGTATCTGTTCGATCAGGATCTAATTGTTTATCAAATTTATCCAAATACATTGTAAAGAACTTATCTAGTTTCATCTTCTGAATTAGAAGTTCTTGTCGTTTAGTTTTGTAATCCATTATATAATTATACCTTAGTTCTTCATAAAAGTCAAATTTATCTGCGCATTGTTGCAATATCTTTTGCTTCTTGATTACTGAATACTGGAACAGCATTTGATTTATGCATTGTGCCAATACCCTTGATCATAGTTCCTGTGTAAACTGGTGATTCTTTTTTAGTGCATGGACCACCAGTAAATGGAAGACTCGGAATCTTAGGTGTCTCACGACAAGCAGGTTTTCCAAGTGAGTATACATCACTGAGTGATTGTTCTTTATGAACAACCTTCTTTGTGGTATACTTCTTTAACATCTGTTCCCAACTCTCTCGTAACTCACGTTGCTTTGCGTTAGGTTTTTTCTTCTTAGACTTTCCAGGTGATGTAAAAATCATTTGCATAATATAGTCATCAAAATAGTTATTCACAGTATATATTATACCCTACTTCTTAATTAAAGTAAAGCGATTTTTGACTATTTTTTGGAATTATTTGACTCTTTTCCGTGGATAGAAGCATATTGCATACAAATCCAGCTAGAATCACCATATGCACAACGAACAGCCAAAGGGTCAATTCCTTTGACAATAGCCGATTCAATATTTCTCTCCATCGACTTTAGTTCAGCATTTTTGTTGTAAGTAAAACTTCCAATCAATGCAAGAACAGAAAGTAAAATTGCAACTATAAACACATTTTCATTTGTCATAACACTCTCCTTAAAATTTACCATGATCCATCATCTAAAACTAATTTAATCGCTACTGGACCAACACCGATATTAAAAGCATATCGCCCTGGATCCATATCGTCTGGTTTAACAAAATCAAACCAAAGTCTCCAGTGATATGGGTTTAGTGCAATACTAATCCATATCCCAGAATATTTGCAATAATTAAGTAAGGTCTTTAATGTCATCACATAGTCCTAATTTTTTTGCTTCAATTGCGCTTAACCAAATATCTTGAGGTGGCAATAATACCTCACGTATTTTCGCTTCAGATAAACCAGTGCACTTTTTATAGTGTGCAATCATTTTTTTCGTAGTTAAGTCAAATTCTTTTACAGTAGCAAAAAGTTCATGTTCTTTACCAAATGCACCCCATGAGTATTGATGACTCAGAATAGAAGTATTTGGAGTAAGTAGACGATGTCCTTTGGCGCCAGCAATAAAAATCATAAGTCCAGCAGAAGCAACTTGACCAAGACCAATTGTTCTAACTGGTATTGCTGAACCCTTCATTGTGTCAATTAATGCAAATGCGGCATTAAGATCCCCACCTGGACTAGTAATAATTAAATTAAGTAGTTCTGGTGGTTCTTCAGAGAAGTTCGCTTCAAAAATCCACTCAACAGCAGTTTTAACGCTAGTAAGAGTAATCTCCTCCATCAGAAGCATGAAAGAGTGTTTTGACTGTTCTTCCTTCAGTTGCAGATTCATTTTTGACATCATAGTATTTACCACCTTCTTTATAAAAAATATGTCTACCTATTACAGTAGTCTTTTCGAGTTTCCATTTTGGATTTACATAATCTGCATGATAATATAATGCACCCTTTGTAATGTCTTTTAAATTTTCATAATTAGCATAGACATAAACTGCTACTTGTTTTGCGTCTTCATAAGCATCTTTATTTTTTATAGATGGGTTGTGACAGAACCATGAAAATTGACAAACTGAAGTTGTTTTCTGTTTAACAACTCCACATATATCTTTCGGGAATCTAGGATCTTGCATCCTATTAAGTGTAACGAGAGCAACTGCTTCCTTACCTTGTCTGGATTCAAAGCCAGCTTCGTGGTAAATATTTTCGGCAAGACAATCGATCTGTGTTTGTGTTTCTTTAGTTAGTTGGTTGTAACTTACATCAAGTAGTATAGCATCAGAAAATATATTTTTTGTTAATAATATAACGCTTAAAAATAATAATATTATTGGTATGTATATACGGTATGTACGCATATGATCTCCTTGTAAAAGAGAAAGAGAGCGGATGCTCTCTTTCAATCCCTATCAGGTGGACTTTTTGCTAATAGTCTTTGTATCTAGTGGGATATTTGAAACATTTGAAACAAAACCATTAAGGGTTTGAGCCTTAGCAATTATTTCTGCTTCAGATGGATAAGCTGGGAATCCTGGATGTTCAGGTAACTCACCACCATTGATTTTAGCAATTTCTAGTTTGGCATGCCAACTATTGCTAATTACTTCACGCTTACCATAATAATCATCGTTTAACATGTCTTTCGCCATTTTTAATAGTTCAAGACGGATTTCGAATGGTGTCAAATTTGACATAAAATACTCCTTTTGTGTGTTGTGTGTAAAATGGTGGTTTTATTGGGTTCCACCAACCCACTGTAACATTATTTATATAATATTATTTCTTAACATCTGCTTTTGGAGCAGCAACTTTCTTTTCTTCTACTTTCTTAGGAGTAGGTTTATGATCAGAAGGTGTTTTCTTTTCAGCTTTCTTTTCAGCAACAGCAGGTTTATTTTCTTCTTTCTTAGCTGGTTCTGCAGCAAAAGAAGTCAAAGCAAACATAGTTGCAATCAATGCGATAAGTGTTTTCATATTAGGTTTCCTAAGTTAAATTAAATGCTTCGTCATCCTTAAGCAATCCAGATCTATACAATAGGTATAGAGGGTCTTGCATCCAGCTTAGACTTTAACAAAATTGAAAGATACATCAGGATAGTCGTTTTGCAATTTCTCCCAATTCTTTCGCCAATTTACTATACGTTGGTTTTCTGAATCAAAATTCTGATCATATAATAACGTATTAGTAAAACTTTCAACAGTATCCTTGAACATTGAGTCAACCCCAAATATATCAAGTTCCGTAAAATCATTCTCACACATAATTTGCGCAGCAACATGACCAGCTGAAAAGAATTCAGGAGCATCTGGCATTAAGTCAATAAACAAATTATTCTCTAGTATATAGTTTCTAAATCTAATTTCATCAGCAGTGCGCCATGCTCTGGTTGTAAAAAAGGCTGGACAAGAAATCAAATTTGGATCTCCTGCCCAGCGATGTATTACATTACCATCAAGTATGACCGTAGCGTCCACATTAGTCCAAGGTATATTACAACCAATAGTATAATTATACCCCGATTTTCCTTGAAAGGCAAATCTACTTGGACTATTGCAAACCACTGCAGCTTTCATCAATCAACCACTGCAACAATAAATTCTTCTTTAATCATTACACGTTGCGCATCGTCAATCTTAACGACTTGACCTTTATTCCATTCCAAATAAACTTTGTCACCAACTTTAACATCAGTAACCTCAGAACCTATTGCAAGGACTGTTCCAGTTTTTGAATCTCGAGCAGATGTTGTTCCGTCAAGAATAATCCCAGATCCAGTGGTTTGATCGACTGCATTCTCAGCGATCAAAACCATTTTTCTCAGTGGTTTAATTTCCATAATTAGAATGAGTATTTAATACCAGCAGTAACAGTACTACCATCTAGATTGTTAACACGACTTTGTCCTGCTTGATAACGATAATCAACAGTTGCGGCTACAGAAGTAGTAACTGGAATAGAAACCCCAGCACCAATCAACGCTGCATAACCATCACTACCAGTTTTCTGGTTTAAATATGCAGCACCTGCTTTAACAGCAACAGTGGCAGTGCCAACTTTAGTAACATCATAAGAACCAATTACAGTATATTTGTCAAGGTCGTTACCTTTAGTATAACGATCAAAACCAGCAGTTACGCCAACCTTGTCAAATTTCTGACCAATTGTTACGCCATAACCAGTGCGATCTGTATTAGCAGTATCCGCGCTTCCATTCACACCAAACTCAACTGCTTGTGCAGAAAGTGTGGTCATAAGTGCAGCTACAAGAATTAAGTTTTTCATTTATAATACCTTTTTAAATTTAAAAAATGTAGTAGGTTATTCTGTTACGAGGAAACCTACCGAAACCCTAAGCAGTGTTTAGGCTGCTAATGCGAACTGTGCGTCGTTTGCGTTTACGTTGTTTTAGTTTTTACGACTATCTGTGTCGTGCTGTCCACGCATTTACTTGTTGCCCTGTCGAAACCTAGTCACCCCCATCAAAAGCACTTTTCGATTTACATTCCCCCGAATACATCATTTCTGGTTCGGCTAATACGCAAATGCTTTTGGTGGAGGTGGGGAGAATCGAACTCCCGTCCAGAACACTTTTCTCTTTGCTTCATACAGCAATATCACTTATTATACATTATATATGTTTGTAAAGCAACTATTCTTTTATTTCTTTACCTGCATCAATTTTATTCCATGTACGTTCGTGGAAGAAGTAAAGGATTGAGTTTACCACAAGAGCAAACGAAACAACACCTAAACCGACTACCCAAGAACCTGATGCAAGATATCCACCAACGAAATTAGTAATAGTTACTAAAATACGCCATGTTACTACTTTACCAAGAGATCGCATTGTTTTTTCATAAAATTTAGGCTGGACCATTTATATTCCTTTCAAGTTTTTAAAATCTAATCGTAACTTTCTAAAACCACCAATCCAGTTGTCTCGTTTCTCAATGAACCATCTTGGATCATCACTGTCAACTGCCATAATAATTACTAGTCTACCAATAGGTATTCCTGTTCTTTCTTCAAACGCTACTGCATATGCTGCAGTCTGCATAAAATAATTATGAATGTCATCTCTATCTTTGGGTTTGCTGGATGTCTTAAAATCTATGACAGAGAGTTTACCTTGGAACTCTGCGATACAGTCAACTGTGCCAGCGACTTGTAAATGGTCAGACCATAATGGAGTTTCCAAGCAGTGGATGTTATCGACTTGGTCAAGTAGGGGTTTGATGGAGTTGAACATTTCGAGGTCGAACATATCTGCTTCGAATATATTTCCTCGTAAATAGTCTTCACAATACTGGTGAATTCTTGTTCCTCTTGCTGATGCCTTCCCAGAGATTCGGTTTGCTTCTGTTTCCCCGACCCTCTTTCGCCATTCTGCGATTCCCTTTGCTGAGTGCAGTCCTGTAACTGTTGTAACGGAGGGATAGGCTCGACCCGAAGGGGTTTTGTATACCCTCGAACCATTTGGTGCGGTGTCACGTTCAAGTTTAGGGAAATCATGATATATAAATGTTTTCATTAAGCCAATTCTGCGATGCACTCATTATAATGTTTAATACGATCTTCAAGACCAATGTAACCACCATTGATTTTACGTGTCATTGTTTTTATATCACCTGCATCTGCTTCTTTGTTTAAACCATTTTTATTCCAGAACCAAATAGCAGACATCAAAGCAAAATCTTTATCAAACGTAACCCAGTCAGGATTAGAAAGTAAATTTTCCCAGTCGTCAAACATGTCTTTTGCGAATGAGATATAGTTTGCTTTACCAGTTAATTGAATCGGACCACGTCCACGATAGCGATAACCATCACCTGTTTCTGGACCACCATTACCCATACGATTGGCATAGATCTTATTGGCAATCATCTCTGGTTTTTTAGCAAAGGCTGCTGCTGAGTCTAGTGTTGGGAAATATCTTGGGAATACCTTAGTTAATCCTTGAGCGGAGTAATAAAGGTTTTCTTCAAATACTGTCCACCCACCAGACTCATGGCCACATTGAGCAAGGAATGCAGCGATACGTTGTGGGGTATCAATACCGTAAGTGGGGAATACTTCTGCCATTGCGTTTGCCCATAACTCTGGTTCTGGGTTGCTTGGGAAAAGTTTATGAAACTGTTCTACTGTTATCATCTTTTATATTCCTTAATATCTTCGTGATCTTCATATTTTAGTTTAGCCAAAATATAATCCTTGACTAGGGATGACCGAACAATATCATCTACGGTAAATTCAATACGAGTAAATGCTTTCATATGCTGAGCAATATCAAAGAATTTCAAGATACCTGTAACATCGTTCTTACGTTTATTTAGGTCGGTCTGACGATAGTCACCACACCAAATAATTTTAGACATATGACCCACACGAGTCATAACTGTATCAATTTCTTCATAAGTCATATTTTGCATTTCATCAACAATGATGATTGCATTATCAAAAGACATACCACGAATAAACGAGGTAGAAATAAACTGAACATGGTGCTGTTCTTCTAAACGACTCCAGGCATCTTTACGATCAAATAATTGTTCGCAGATTTGTCTATAAGGTTGCTGATAGATATCCATCTTTTCAGTAACATCACCTGGAAGGTGACCAATCTCGCGACCTTGTACGGCAGAGCGAACAACAATAATTTTATTGAATGGATTATTTTTATCAAGAACTTCTTCGATTGCTTTGTAAAGCGCAATGAAAGTTTTACCTGTTCCTGCCACACCATGCAATGCTATAAAGTAGTCTCCAAGTTTATAAGCATCAAAGAATTTCTTTTGATTATCTGTTAATGGCTGAAATGTTTTTAGATTATCTAATCGTAATTTTAATTGATTACTGGCAATTGGCTTATCTCGCTGTTCTTCTATGTCTACTATTCTTTTTGCTGCTGATGTACGAGCCATTGAAAATCCTTACAGTTGTGATGATGTTTTATTTAATTCGCTTCCAGGTGCACGGGAATGTATTTTCTGTAGAACCTCCTTAAATCCTGAATCAAATTTTCTGGTTGTGGTTAATTTAGTGGGATCTCCAAATGCCACTGCTTGAATTACTGTTTCTAATTGAGGGTTCTCGGCTCTAAATGAGTCAAGTTCAGACATCTTCATCACTTGTTCAAACTGTTCACCAGTTTCTTTGTTACGAAATACATAGGTTGGCATAATAACTCCTTGCGATCTATTTAGTATGGTTGAAGATTAAACGCAACAACAATTCGTTCACTTTCGATTACTGAATTTGGTACCTCATGTTGTAACCAACTTGGCCACATCAGTATCATACTCTCAGTAGGGTTTAACACATATTCTGGTAATAGTTTATATTTTTGGCTAGTATCACCAAACACAGTTGGGTATTGAACATGATTCTGATATGATCTTGGATCATTAAAAATAATCGGAGATGCTTGTTTAGGAATTTGCAAATAAAAACAGCCAGATAGTATTGAGCCTGGATGAGAATGTGATGGATGTGCGCCTGTTTTTGTTATTTTATTCCAAAGATAATATGGAGTAAATTTCCAATGCGAAGCATCGACCATATGATCAGAAAAATATTTTAAAGCTGTTTGTTTTAAAAACTTATTGAAATTTATTAATCTTAGATCATTATGTTGTTCTTCTGCGGCAAATTGATTTCCATATGTAGAAATATACCCAGCTTGTCCCAAATATGGAGATCCGTAACGAGAAATATAATCGACAGCAATTGGTAGTAATTCGCATCGAAGATCTTCTTCAATACTAACATAGATTGGGGTTGGGAAAACATCAAAGTACTTCATTTAATCTCTTTTTATATTTTCTGCCTCAAATTGATACAGTGCAGTATAATATGAAACTATGTGCATACAGTAAGCGATTTCTCATAAAGAGCAAAACTTGAAAGATTTTTTGCTTTGCTTTCACACATAATATCATGAGTTGACAAATAACCTAATACCCAATCATTTGTTGCAGTGTTCCAGTAAAAATCTGAATGAGCACGCAGTTTTTGTTTTTTGTATCCCATGTCTTTTAAAGCATTCATGTCTGGTTGAGCATAAGTTGCATGACCAATAAGATAATCTTCACGAGATTGCGAATAATGCATAGTTGGACGAACACCACGCCATGAATCAATAACACGCTGAACACGAGTATTTGTTGGATCAAGCCACTCACCCTCACGACACCAGTGATGATGTACGTCAAGAACAATTGGCAACAAATCAGCAAGTTCTAGAGAGTCGTCAAGACCCCACGCATTTTCTTCATTCTCGATAGTGATACAATTACGTGCTTCAATTGATAATCGTTTATATGCTGCACGAATACCTTCTGGTCCAAGTTTGCCTGAGATATGTACATTAATTTTAAAGTCTTGAAATGTTTTACCATAGCCCATCATACGTGCCATATCAGCATGATATTCAAACTCATCAATAGAGTTATTAACAATACCTGGATTCTCTGATGCAAGCACAGTAAACTGTCCTGGATGAAAAGAAAGGCGAACACCAGAAGCTCTAGCAACGTCACCTATCTTGTTAAAACAATATTCTGTTAATCTAATAACATCATTACGTTTGTAAAAGTAAGACCAGTTTTTGTGAGTATATACTGGTAAGATTTCACTGGAAAGTCTGACCATACGCAAACGCTCTGGTAATGTAGAAACCTTAATTACAAGATTAAGTGTGTTTTGCAGATTTTGCTTTACTAGATTGTAAAGTTTTTGTTCAGCAACTTCTACACTTTGACGAGAGAGCCAAGCGATAGTAGTAGTACCTGTTGAGTACTTACGAGCATCGTCTTTTACACCAATACATTCAACTTGTTCTGGTGTATCTATCCATTTACAAGCAAAACCAATTTTACCGAGTGTAGTCATGTTAGTATAAAGTTTCCTGAAACTGAAATTCGATATTCATCAGAAGTATAAAATGGATGAACGCAATGAAAAAGTGCTGCTGGGAATACGATCAACGTATTTTCGTATTTTTTATCAGCATAAATGTTGTAAGGTTGTATTACTCCCATCGAATCAAAAAACATAAACTGAAAAGTTCCAGCAAGATTATTAAGTGAAGAATTTCCTGGACCATTGGCCAGTTCATCTTCTATGTTATATGGAATTTTTAACCAGAGAACAAACGAGTACATTCCAATATGAGAATGTAATGGATTAAATTCATATTTCTCTTGAAAATTTACCCAGACACTATTAAGTTTTAAGTTTCCTTCAGTTTTAAAATATTCACGAACATACGCATTAACGTATGGCAAAACTAATCGTTCAATATCATTATGTGATTTTGTAATTTTATATTCACGTTTAATATTTCCAGCCAGTGTGGTATTAAATTTTTCAATGTTTGATGGGTCAGCTTGAATCTCTGCAACTTCATTTTTTAACGTGACTAAATTTTCTTCTTGTAATTTTACTTCTAAGAATCCTTTATTTGGAAAATAATGTGCAGTAGTCATGCTATCACCATTCGTACTAATCCTACTGTATCTATGGCAGTAAGCAAGAGGTAGTTAGTAAGCATGCCAAATGATTGCCGAGTATAAGCAGCCCAAGCATACATAGCACAACCACTGATCCACACAGGGTAAAGAGCCAAAAGAGGAGGATTGGGGACTGTGATCGCCATAGTAAGTGAGCAACCAATAGATACAGCCCAAGCCAGCAACTCAACACAAAAACGAATTCGATTAGAAGAGTAATCATCTTTTATCCATTGCAATGTTGGTCCAAAAATATCAAGCATATGTTCCCATGTCATCAAAATTAAATCTTAACGCAGATATTCCACGAATACCACGAATGGTATCATGAATTTGCTGAACTGTATCAGAAGATTTGCTATGATGAATGGCATGACCACCTTTAGCAGCAAATGGTGTGATACAACCAATAGAATCATCAACTAAAATTGCTCTATCATGAGCAAATTTTGATTTTTCTTCTTTGGAACGAACAAAATTGGCTTTGTATGGAATGTTCCATTTATCTAACCACTTTTGTTTTTGTGTTTTTGCTGCATTTCCTTGTTGAACATCAAAAGTACCCATTGAAGTCAGAATTTCAATGTGAATATTCTCAAGTTTTGCAACATAAGTCAACAATTCTTGCGTATCTGGCATAAATTCCAGATCTTCGAAGATGTAATAATCCATAACAGCTGCACGGAATCGTTTTCCGTCAGTTGCATGAGTGCGTAGTGAACGATATGCTTTGTCAAAGTTGCAAAGCACACCATCCATGTCTAAGTATAGTGTAATCATAACAATATTATACCTGAGTTTTCAATTAAAGTCAAGTTATTTCACGAATTTTGCGAAATTAGGTGGTTTCCAACCCTCTGGTTTCATAATTTTACCATCTTCACGACGAATGACCATGCCAGTAATAGGGTCAATCTTAATCAAGTTAGATTTTGCACCCTCATCCCATGCTGCTTCACAATCCCAACCACGAGATTTCATATAACCGATGATAACCCACATCATATCAAAGCAAGCATCGAGTTGTTCAGCGTCATCATCTTCTGCTAACGCTTCTCTGAACTCGTCATACTCTTCATGAATTAGTTTTAGATACAATTTTGACAAATCGTTTTGTGGCACTGGAGTATTAGCATGGTTTTGACCACATGCTGCAAGAAATACTGCTACATCAGTGAATGTTTTACTCATTTTTTATTTCTTTCTGTGTCAAAATAATGGTTTGAATGAACAACATGGTCTTCCTGAGGAGTTTCCCACTCTTCAGACCAATCAGGCACATATTCTTCTTGGTATTCTTCTTGGTATTCTTCTTGATAATCAAGAATTCCAGTTGGATAAAATCCTACTCCACGTAAAAACAAATCTACGTTTTCAAGAACATCCCCGATAAAATCTACCTCAAATTCATGAGTAGTTTTACTAAGCGATTTTCCAAACATATCTTTATGTTCAGCTATCAGTGTGTATTTCGGCATCTTCAATTTCCTTCTTAGATAAAATAATAGATCCGTTTGTTTTTACGGTCCATGTTAATGTATCACCTTCTTTCCAACCACATTTAGTAAGAATCTCTTCAGTAAACGGAAGCATTAAATCTCCCGTTTCTGGATCTTCTTCAACAGTTAATGTCCATCGATCTCTCATTAAACCTCCACGTATTTTAGTTCAAACCTATCTGCACGATCTTCGTAGTTGATGTAGCCACGAGGATTGCATACAACACGAGTACTACCAACCATGTAATCAAAGTCTTCATGAGTATGCCCATGAGTCCAAAGTTTAATCCCTGGACGAGCAAGAATAAAACTCTCAAGTCTAGAATTATAAGCACCATTCATCAATTGATCATGCTTATATTTTGGATGTTCAGAACCTTTACTTGGCGCATGATGACCAACTACAACAACAGTCTTCCATGGAGGAGTTTCTGTATAAGTATCCTCAATGAATCTTAACATTGCTTTGTGATCAAGCACAGCATCCTGCGGGGAAAGATATGCTTCACGAGTCTTAAAGACTGCATGATACAACCCCTTACCATCAGCATCTTTTTTATGATCACCAGTTTCATCAAGTGTTGGTTCCTGAGTTCTGAAGTTGACTTCTCGCAAACTATTCTTACAGATCTGAAAGTCATTCATACGACGTGACACATGTTGCATGGTCATCTCATCTTCACCATTCATATCAGTCCAAAGAGTACCACCGATAAACACATAGTCATTATGTTCCCAAACTTCTTTGTCAAGAAAGTGAATATTATTACCACACTGTTTCATGGCATCTCTTAAATACCCTGCAGAAGTAGCATAGTCACCATGGTAATGCTCGTGATTACCCATAACATAAACCACATGAGGGAAATTCCTACTACAAGCATGAAAGAAATCAAGATACCTATCAGTTTTAGCAGAAGATAAAATATTGTCGGTAACACGAAGGTCACAAGCAGTACAAATATCACCAGATAAAATAAGAACTTCAGCATTCTGAGTATTCTCTAATTGTAGTTGTCCAAATTCAAGATGGACGTCCGAGCAAATTGCGATTTTCATGTTTTCTTTCACTTTCTAATAAATGCAACCAACCAGTTGCTATAATTTTTTCTTTAGTATGCGAAACTTCACCTCGATGAGTATATGTCCAATCAGCTGGCCAAATTAAAGTCAAGCCCTTGTCCGCACGAATTTTAATACCTTGATGATAAAATTCAGTACCACCATCTGGAACGTCATTTAAGTATGTCATGAACACAAAATGTCTTGCTATTTCTGGGAACACTGGTTCCATTCGTTCATGATGCCAAACTTTAAATCCACCACCAATAGGATATTTCTGAATATTAACACCTTCTGCTGGGAACACACCATTCACTTTAGAGAATGTATATTTCTCCGAATATAATCTAACACATTCTCTAATATGAGCACCATACAAAGAATCGTTTAAAAATTCTGGACCCAAAGAAACATCAGATGAGTCTTTCATACTTTTATCAACAACACGATTTCCACTATAACCAACTGGCGCAATAGTTTTTATTTCTGTATTATTATAGATTTCAACTAATGAATCAGCATTAACAGGATCTCCATACCATCCCAGGATAAACATACCCATGGAATTTATTTCGTGTTCTTTCATTGATATGTTCTAAATTCTGGTTTTTTTAGTGTTGCAACTTCCATAATCTTGTTAAATTCTTCATGACATGAAAACTCTTGATTCATTCTCACAAGACGAGCAAGGATAACGGAGGACAACTCTAGTGGTCCTAAATCAGTTTCCAGTAACATCTTACTTAAAACATTATCAACAGAATGCGCAATTTCATTCAGATCGGTTTTCATCTAGTTCTCGTTTCTTATAATATTTAAACAACTTTACACAGTTTGCAAACTGAATAGGTTCATGCTCAAAACTTGGGAGTTTCCCGTAGAACTTCTCCATTTCATTATATAAAATTTCTACTTCTTCATCTGTCATTTTAAAGGACTATCAGGATTACGGGGAGTTGGCTTTACTAACATACAATATTCACCAACATAAAATTTACAGGGATTACCAACAAAATTATTCTTTGCAGAATTATCAACGTGCACGTTTTTCATCTCAACCACAGTAAGATTAGTAGTGCTGCATCCAGTAAGTAACAATGTTATTAGTAAGTATCTCATACTACAATTATACCTTACTTCTTAATTAAAGTCAAGCGAAATATTCACGTTTTACGTCACTGCGCCAAATTTGCATATACTCTTGCAATTCGTTGGCTTCATCTGGAGAACACCCATAAGTCATCTCAAGTAATTTGATAATATATTCTGGATCTTTAAACAATAAATTATTTACTTCTTCATAAGACCAATCGATACACTTATCCATACTGTACCATCCTGCGAATACTTCTTCGTTGATATTACCTTGCAAGAGTTCTTCTCCTCGAACTGCCCAAAAAGTATACCAAGAACTGCTACCCCAACGACTATAACTCATTCTTAATCCTCTTTTTTTGCTGCGCTCTTTCGGATTTCCAGAAAATACGCTTCCAATCTCTTAGATGCTTCCACCATTGAGGGGGACGAGCTAAATTCCCTTGCTTTACATTCGCCATATAATTCTCCCCCGAAGTCGTTTAAAAGTTTATCAATGCGTCTAACTGTTTTGAAGTTCCGAGCATAATCCTCGGGATGCAACCAATATCCTTCTGGATTATCTTCATCCCTTGGATTTGCTTCCCACTGTTTATTCTCACTAATACAATAATCTCGGTAATCAGTTAGTGTCAACCTAGTAATATTGTTTGCTGTTTCCATATCAATTTCAAGACCGATCATAATGTGCTTTCCATGTTGTATTGTAATGTTCCCGTAAATATAGACGCTGGAAACATCGAAACTTTGCGCCACCATAACGAACTGCTTCAGTTAGTTTTGATTCTTTCATAATCCAAAAACAATTTTCCAGAGTAATATCTGGTACTTCGTTTTCATCCACTTCAAATTCTTCATGAAGGTTGGAATTAACTTCATTTTGTGTTATTGAATTATGATTTTTAAATGGTCCAGACAATAGATGATACTTATCCTGAGCAATCATCTCATTACGTAACTCTTCAACAGAAAACCCATAGATGTCAGTTTCAGTAGTTATCTTTAAGAAATGATTCGCAGTAAGGGTTGGCTCAACCTTTGCGATATGATCAACAATTATTCTAATCATTTGTCGTAGTAATCATCTGTTTTCTGATGCCATGAGTCCTGAGGATTATCTTCTCCTTTATACTCATAATTAATATCTGCCCACTGATCATCTGTGAAGGTGTGTGATCCATCGCACAATCCAGTCTTGGATCGTCCACACCAGCATGCCATCATATCTTCTGCCGAGATCAAGTTATTTCCTTCTGCATTTGCAATTGCCAGTGAGCCAATAGTTCTCTATATGCTCGGATCACTTCATCGGGTAACTTCTCACCCTTTATAAGTTCCGCTTCGATCACTACACCAAGTTGACGAGCGAGTCTTACTTCTTGTAGATCATTCATAGGGTAACTCCATAAAGTTAGTTTTCTCGTCAAGAATTTTTATCTCAACTCCATGCTCGGAAGCGTTCTTAATCATTCCATCAAGAACGTCACCACCATACATATTGGTTCCATAGGTATCCTCATGACACTCATAAGTAGAGCCAGAGGATCCCTCAAAAGAATACACATGACCTTCTTTACTTACTTGGGTCACGCCACTATTTAACTTCCATGAATCAGAGCTAAGATATCCTCCATACCAGCAAGCGAAAATCTTATAGAGATTACCCTCACCAATCTTAACCATTACCCATTTATCAGGTCTATAATTACTCATCGACTTATCCTTAATTCTGCTGTTGGAGTATCCCAACATGCGTTACGATATGCATAAACAAAGTTTAGCAATCCATTATATTCACCCCAACCATTCTCGGGATTGAATGCTTTAAACTTCTGAGGGTCAGAGAGTAGAATATTAAATCCCTCATCCAATAACTCAGATATATCCTCAGCCGTAAAGTAATTATGTTCATCTGGACGCCAAAGAACATCATATAACGTCTTACCATTAGACAACGTAACTTGTGCAGCCATCTTACCCAGATTATGAGTAATGTTCTGACTGAACACCGATACTGGTTGACCAACCATCAAATCAACATCAAGGCTCATTTTTTAAACTTTCCATAATATATTTCTCCAGACTAGGCTCCATACGAGTTTGCCCAAACTTCCACACACAATGTGCAACAACAGCTGCAGTATACGCTTCTAACCTAGCATCCCACTTGGCTCTATCCATACCTAGAGCGTAAAGATCTAGATTAGCATCTGATGCCAGTCGATTCATTCGCTTCATACGATCTCCTTTAATCGTTTCATACTCTTACTGGGAACACGCACAATCCACTTATATTCGTCTCCGTCTACTACTGGGAGATCGAGATGACATAATACCATAGAACTATCTTCATAGTCTTCACGAATAACCATGCCAATAACAGGGATATAAACCAGCTGAAACTTAATATCATCTATTGGTTCTTGCCTTACAAACTTACCCGAGACACGATCGCCATATATCCACTTTGGTGAGGGTTTATCCGCATCACGTTTTTCAAATTGTTCTTTAAGTGTACTCACCAATGTCTCCAAATACTCGCTATAATATAGTTCTTTCTACAAAGGTTTAATGATGAAATTTTTCCACGGGAATTTTTTTCTGGCAAGTGGTTTTCAATGTGTGTAGGGTAGAGAGAAATACTGATGGGGTTGTATAGCCGATCTGTAGGAGAGACTCCCGTCTTTTCTAATATAGATTTCAATTTACCCCTACCCCCTATACCACACACAATTGGATGTCGAACGCATGTCGCTTCATCTTTGAATCATACACAGCAACGTTGGTAGCAACACCTAGATTCTTACCCATCTTATCTAGAGCATAGAACAGCGCAGTGTTCTGCATACTATGGCAACTAGAGGATTGCTTCTTTAGAGCAGTAGTAGTTGTGTAGTAAGAGACACCATTAACAATCGCACGAATCTTGGCCATTAGCGATTCTCCTTCATAGCAGATACCCCAGAGTACATAAGAGCAAGACCAGCGCAAGCAACGAGTAGGACCACATAAAGCTGATTATCTGCAGCATTATCCATACCGCCAGCAGCAAACATAGTGATGATAAGACCAGTGAATACACGAATAGAACCTCTCATTATAGTGATGCTCCTACAGGTGACCCCTCTATAGAATGACCCCCTCTAGGAAGATCAGTCAACCGAGATTCCATCATCTCAGACAGGATAAATTTCGCAATGTTAATGTTCTTGCGAGCCAACTCTGTACGATCAGCTGCGATCAACTCTTGGGCATCGCTTAACACACCCATTGCAACCATCTCTAGTCCAGACAGACGAGCAGTGATTGACCCCATATATTCTTCGCGAATATCGGCTTGGGACATCCCGTAGCAATTCTTTTCAAACTCAGTCATTTTAGTTCCTTTTTCAATTATCATACAGTAAGTATACCTTAGAGTAGGATTAAAGTAAAGGGATATATTGAACAACCTTACAGATTAGTAGGGAATAAACTACGGTAGGATAATCGGTTGTTTTCGGGTGTTTAATCAGTTGTGTCTTTAGGGAATATCAAACCCAACATGGTTATTATACCGTTGATCCCATTGCAAGTCAAGTAAATTTGATCGCTACTCTTGCAGTTAATCAGCGTTGGTCCAAAGGTCACCATCAGATATAAACTGATTTAATCCAACAGGCGATTCGGTCATAGGGGGAATTGGTATATCTGGCTGAATAGCTGCGATGATTTTTTGTTTATGTTCAGGATCATCTGCCATCTTTTTACGGACACCACGGCTGATCTTGGCTTTATACGTAGGGGTAAATGTGCGGACATTGCCACATGCTCTACAGCAGTACTTGCCTTGCTTGGCGAATACCACACCGCAGGTTAAGCAGTTCTTCTCGGGATATATTCGTGTGCGTTTAGTTGGCATGGCGATTGTGGAAGCGCAAGGGTAACAAGACGGGAGACTATTTAGCCGATCCGCGATGATACCGACCAGCCGAACATACGATAGAACGCAATAGACGAATCAAACACTCTCATATATTCTTCTCTGCTATCATAGGTGTATACGGATAATTGCTTCTCTATCATCCTAACCAGTGGCATTTCTCTTGCTAATAGTTCTGGAGCTGTCATTATTTGTACCGTATCCCCAGTATCAAGTACAGATAGATAAGGTCGCCCAGTTGGGGTATTGATTGTGTTCATTCTTGTACTCCAAAATGTTTCAACAAAAATTCTAAATCAGGATGACCTTTATGAAAAGCAGTATCAATACATTCCCTAACAATCAACTCGGCGAACTTTTTACACTCTGGCATATCCCAATGTCCAATACCAAAACTATCAGGTAAGTATCCAGCCTGTTCAGCAAGTTCTTGAATTCGTTCGTTCATTTTGTTTTCTCTATAATATGTTGTACGAGTAAGTCTTGAATTATCTTATGCTTGCTATTGTTATGGGTCATTATCACCAACAGCATATTAAGCACTTCAAATATATCTGGTCGTTGTTTCCACGTACCTACGAATATACCACTAGGATCTCGCATTCCTCGTAGTTGGTCTGGGTTGGTAACTATGATATAATCGGACATGCTTTTTGTGGTTGGATTTGTTGCATATATCTTATCTAGATCTGCGTAGATCCAAGTAACTGCTTCGAATTTATTACCTGCGATCACTAATGTCTTCATCGGGAAAGTCTATTGGATTAGTGGTATTGCTTATATGGTAACTACGTTTCTTGGCAAATGCTTTGGCTTCCTCATGAGTGGATAAACGATATCCTTTATCAGACATATGCTCTGCGCCAGCAAGAATGTTTATTGCTTTAAGAATACCTGCTTTCAAACCAGAGTGGAATCGTTTGTCTAGATTATCCATCTCGCTTGTATCTATGTTGTTAAGACGATACCATTCTTCTTTTAACTTATCTACCATGATGATTCGTCCACGATATGTTTAGTGAGTGTAACTACGTCACCATTGATTACAGTCTTGAGCGATGCGTCAATAATAGAACCAATTCCCGAGGAAGAATCTGAGGTAACAGTAACGAACTCAACCTCAGGATATTTCTTGATGAATTGTAGAATGGTTTCTACATCATCGCGATGAAAATGAACGGTATTAATCATTGTACTGCTTCCGTATGTTTATGCTTGAGGGATTTCTTAAGGATCTTTAGATATAATTTCTTTTCTTTTACCTTGTCCGATTGGACGATTGCTTTATACATCTTACGGATTAGTTTATTTACTTTCATTTGGTACTCCCTCCATATATTTGGGCTTCAAGATAAGCGATTGCCAGTTGTTGAGCGATTGCCAGTTTGATTTCCATGGCTTTCATGGCTTCAATCAGTTCCAGGAATGCTTTGGTTTCTTGCTGTTGTAGGGTTTCCATAATTACTTTCTATAAATGTCAAACGAGTGAGCATTTCTCTTAAGAGTGGAGCAACGCATTGAGTCATAGCGAGGACCACGAAATATATATCGAATTCCCGTAATGTTCTTACGGAAATGCGCTTGCACTTCTGTCAGTTGGTCGATCGGGATACCTTTGTATAGGGGTAAACCATCAAACTGATATTTTCTTAAATCAATCATTTCGCTAACCTCTTTCTCAACAGATATCCCAGAGTAGGTTTCAAACCCAACTTCTTACGTAGTAAATCATTTAGTGTTTTCTTCATAACTTCCTCCCTTGTTCTTATTAAGCAGTCAACATATACGTGGCCAAGTCGCGATAATCAGTAGGGTTAGAAGCACGAACCTTAGACACAGCGATCAAGGTACGCAGAGAGATTTCTTTGCAGTCATCTTTAATAGCACGAATCAAAGCAAGCGCATCGGCTTTCACTGACTTATCATACTCAGGGAGGAATTCTTCCATCTTAGAGATATATTCCATACGGTCAATCTTTTGAGTAGTAGTCATGGACAAGTCAATCATCATCGAGCGACTACGGATCGCTTGGTCGATTTTGTCTTGGCTCATGTTAGAGATAAAGATCACACGACCTTCAAAGTTGAATGACTTAGGAAGATCGTCGTCACGCATATCAGCATTCCAAGAGATAATACGCTTACCGTAGGAATCCAACGCACCCTTCAGTAAGTTCAAAGCAACTGGATCCTTAAGAACAGCGTCACAGTCATCAAACACGATGATAGACTTATTGTTTTCGAACAGGGTACGATACAAACCTTTGGCAGTGCTATAACCCTTCACGAAAGTAAAGCATTTGCGAGTAGAGATAATCGAACCGACTTCAAAATCAGCGAGGTCAGAGATATCTTTATAGCCATTGGCTTCGAGGGTTTTTGTAACGGTATAAGTCTTACCGAGTCCACCTTCACCAGTGATAACAGCGGAGGGCTGAACACCAGAGGCAACCATGTTAACCAATTTCTCAACGAAACCAAAACGAGTATTGATATCGAAACGCTCAGACTTCTCAGCGAATGCTTTCTGGGCATCAGCGATAGTGCCAGACATTTCAGCGAGGCGATCCTTAACAGCGGATTCGTACTTAGAACGAACAACAACTTTACCGTCAACAGTACCGACAAACTTACCAGAAGCAGAGTCAAAGGAGATCAGAGTTTTCATATTATTTTCCATTTCAATCAATTTATACATATAGTTTACTACGAACCGACATTAAAGTAAAGGGATATTTGCAATCCCCTCAGTTTTTGAGGGTTTTACCGTATTCAGTTCGTTTTCAATTTTCATACAGTAAGTATACGCCAATCTACAATGAAAGTAAAGCGAAATTTGACTCTAAAATACCTTTCTAAATCAATGACTTACGTGCTCTCAAATGCGAAAAAACCCTATTTTTGATAGGGTTATCTGTTTTCTGACGACTAACTGGAGGGAAATCAGGTCTGTTTTCTCGCGATCCTGGCGAATTCCTCATCCTCGGCTCGGGCATCATCTAAGATTCTCGGCTCTGGTTTCTCTACTTTCTCCCAAGCCAGAGCTTCGGCTTCGCTATTGAAGAAAGGACTCGCTACGTTGTTGGTCTCGTTCTTCCAGAAGTAAGTATACGTTGCCATGCCAGCGTCGCGATACTTGACTAGATCTATTTTCATTTTATTTTCTCCACTATCTCTTTGTAACTAGCCCAACTGGGGTGAATTCCATCTGGTTGCAATTTGGTGATTGGGATAATTACGTCACCATACTTTGTTGCAATTTTGCGAACGATCTCTTGAATGTTTGGCTTGATGGCTGGCATAATCCAGTAAACTCTATCTGCTTTAGTGAGTTGACGAATCATGTCCAATTCTGCTTCTGTTTTGATATACTGATGATCATTGCTACCGAGCGAGATAATAACATGTTTGGCTTGAAGTGGCATATTGCCAACATTTTTATCAACCCATTGTTTTGAGTTGATTCCACCTTTGGCATATGCCACGCATTCCTTTGCGAACATCTGAGTACCTACTGCTATTGAATCACCTACGATTAAACATTCTAGCATATAAACTTTTCATTGATTGTAGTAGGTTATGGAAACGCATATGATACTGCGTTATATTTGGGCAGTCTCTGCCTTGGTTACATCTATCATCACAACAATATCTTTTCATAATCTCTCTGGGAAATAGTTTTGCATTGAGCCTTCTCTACTTATATCCGAGGTGATGCAATGCAATCCACCATCCCAGAAGTAACGATGCCTGAAGTTAACAAGATGCGGAGTTATACCACGTTTACTAAACGCATTAAAAACTTCCTCACTGTAACCAGAGCACGCAACATTGTGTTCATCGATAACAAGCATGTTGACATCAAACACACTTTCTTCTACATAACCAACCCAATGACTAAGCCATGATTCAACGAACTCAGTAAACTCATCATTCAGTTCTTCTCCTGGCACCCACCATTTACCTCTGTTCTTATTCTTCAACTCAAGAAATGGTTTTACTTTGTTCCATCCTTGATCTTTAAGATAAATTACTTCCCAATCAGGGAATGTATCTTTATACGTAGGTATATCGCATAGACTAATAATCAGCCCAGGAACAACAGGACAGTAAGTTCCATCGGCATGCCCTTCGGTATCAATAATGTGGCAACGATAGTTTGGAAATTGGTCTTGGTAATGTTTCTTTAGTTCATCAAGTGCTTGTTCTTTAAATCTATTCAGAACTTTACCTTCATTCCACCAACCAGTATTGGTGCCAAAGTATAGATCTTTACCAATGCGTGTAGTTGTTGCTGAGTTGAACCAATACAATAATGCTGGATCTTTTGGTGGGTTAACTACTCTGATATCATTAATGATTTTATTGCCCTGCTGATTGATATGATTCAATGCCTCATCCCACATAACATCAGTACTACCAAAATAGTTTGGATTAAATCCATCTTCATGAATTGCTTGCATAAATTGTGATTTAAAATAGAATTTATCACCAAGCATAATTGTCCAATCTCTCGGACACATTGGAGGTGGTATAATCTTACCATTATACATGTAAGTTCTGTAGTCATCACTAAGTTGTGGACGAATAACCTTGACGCTAAACTTCTCCAACAAATGAATCAATGATTGGTAATCTTCTTCTGTCTCTGCAGCGATACGTTCCATTACTGTTCTAACTCTTGGATTCTTAATAAATGAATAGAATTGTGGTGAGTAAGATCTACCAACCAAACAGGTGCGGAGTGGATCCCAGTGTTGATAAACAGAATACATTATAATTTTCCTAATTCTTCGTAACCATCTATTTGTTTATACTTTGCTGCTTCTCCAAGGTAAAGGTATTTGTATCCTCTATCTTTGTAGATTGCGCATGCGTTCTTTAAACTTTCTATACCGAGTTTAAGATCTGGGTTTTTGTAGTCCCAAGCAAATTGAATTGCTTCAGCATTATACCTATCATGTAATCTAATCATGTCCCACGCAATGAATTTCCCACCATCATAGTAGCATATCATTTCAATATTGGCATCATTATATTGACTGCTGAATATCGGCATCACACTATCAAAATTCTTATGTAGACAATACTCTCTGTATATCCTATTATATTCATCTTCGAGTTCACTATGCAAATACCATTCAGTGACACTTATGTAATTAGTTTTATTTAAATCAATTCTACAAAATTTCATCGCCAGTTTACCACATCATCTAATTCTTGTTGTCCCCAAACATCATAGTAGCCTTTACTCTTCAGCTGGTCAGATGCATGCTTTAATTTATCTGCTTTCTGTATGAATAGTAAACCACAATAGTTGAAGTTCATTAGCAATCCATTTATAAATTCAACTGCGTATGGATGATCTTCAAGAACAACATAGTTTTTTATCAATAGATGTGTATTTAAATCTTTAACAAATTGTTGTAATTGTTTTGGTTCTATTTTGTTATGATCAAAACAAATTATAACAACATCTTTTTCTTCTAATGCAGGAAAAGAATCATTAATAGAAATTGTTAGATCATTGATGTCAGAGAATCTAATATCAATCTTGTTATTAATACGAGCCTGTCTAGCATAGGGACATGGTGGCCAATTACCAAGCAATGGATCTGGTTTCTCTAAGAACTCAACCATCCACTCATTTAATTGTTTAATAATAAATTCTTGATTCACAATATACCTGTATAGTTTATTGACATAACATATCTATCATCGTTAGAATTATTTACTTCTGTCTTGTGTGGTAGCCACGCAGGAAAAAATATTAGATCTCCTGTAGATATATTAATAGGATACCAGAAGTCATCTGTGCCTCTAAGATTAGAAGGCATTCCTCCCCAATGATATTCTAATGGGTCTCTTACCATTAATCTACCACTGTTCTCTGGCACATGGAGATAGTAAGCAGCAATTATATGTGCACCACGATGTGTATGTTCACCAGTGTATGCTCCATTACCATGACGATTTACCCAGCTAAGCAATGGCATATACGTTTGCGTTTGTAAATTCCATTCATCAACAACTTCATCTATCTTACTATGAATCCAATCTCTTAATGGCTGAAGTTCTGGCCAGTGTAGTGGAGTTTCTTCATTAATATTACTCTTACCTCTTGATAATGTAATTGTACTTATGCCACCATCAAACTCGTGCTGAGAGTTTTCTTTAACAGAATCAAGTAGTACATCAAGGTTTAACTTAACTTCATTCCAATTATTTAATTGGTAGTTATCTCTAAGGATAACACTTGACCATGGATTATACTTATTCATTTCTTACCTGAGAAATTAGTTGACATGACATAACGTGGTTCATCTGTGTTTGATTCTTCAGTTGAATGTAATAACCATCCAGGAAAGAACAGAACATCACCAGTTTTAATATCAATTGGGTATCCATTAGTTAGATCCATTGTACTTCTTTCATGACTAATAGTATTATTCCAATGATTCTCAAGTGGATCTCTTGCTATAAATCTACCACTATTCTCTGGAACACTAAGATAATATGTTACTACGATCTCACAACCACGATGACAGTGTTCTAATGTTTTTCCAGTTCGGTAGTGCCTATTAATCCAACTACCTGCAATTGTGTATTGATCATATGATAGTTTCCATTGGCGTTCAACTTCTGGAATCTTATCTCTTAACCATCGTATAAAATATTGGAACTCATTCCAATTATATGGTGGCTCTGCTCCTTGTTGAACTGTAATTACAGTGCTTAATGAATTACCTGATTCTAATTGAGAATTTTTTGGAGTAGTATTAAGTAAGGCATCTGCTTTCTGTTTGATATCATCCCAATTCTGAACTGGGCAGTTATCTCTAAAAATAATAGGCGACCATGGATCAATTACTTGCATTGGATACAGTATCTAATGTAGTTTGGTTGAATACAGTTTCAAACACAAAATTTATAATTAATCGTTCTGTAGTAACTCTTGGGTTTGATGATGCATGGAATCTATCTGATTCAAATATAACTAATCTGTTTTTCTTTGGTGAGATTCTTTGCATTACAGTAAGTTTATCTGGTAATTTATCTGGCAGAACCATTTCATTAAAGACAAATGTATCACCATCAGAATCATTTATGTAATAAACTGCGCTGAACATGTTTGGATTACTATTATCTGCATGAGGAATATTATAATGACTCTCTGGAAAATTAGTTTTCCTAAGAAGATTAAATTTAATTTTTTGTGGTGCTACTGTAATTCCTTGTTGTTTCAGTATATCCATAATCGTAAGTGTTAATGGACGAATAAAAAATTCATATTTACCAAATGGTGGCTCTGCCATAGCTCCAGGTGGTGACCAAATTGGGCAAACCATTTGTCCTTCATCAACTGTGTTTTCATCTTCCATTACTATATTAGAAAATCGAAGACTTGGATCTTTTATTGATGTTTTTTGTTTGTACTCATAGAACAAAAAATTAAGAGCATCATGATGTATTGCCTCAGCATATGCAGGAGTCAATAAATTATCTACAACATATGGTGTTTTAATCATTTTGAAATTAGGATTCCGAGTTCAGGTAGATACAAATATTTTAATTCTGATTTACGTAGAGTTGCCAGTGCTTCATCAACTGTTTCCACAATTGGATCACCACCAAGATTAAAACTAGTATTAAAAAGTATGGGCACATTGGTCTGTCTATTAAATTCAGATATTAAGTTATAGTAATGTTTGTTCTGTTCTTCAGTAACAGTTTGAATACGGCAGGTGCCATCAACGTGAGTAATGGCAGGGATAACTAATTTCTTATCTTCAAGCACATCAACTGCATACATCATGAATGGTGATTCTTCAAGACCACGCATATCAAAGTAGTCATGCACATATTCTTTAAGGATAGACCCAGCAAATGGGCGATACCATTCTCTGTGTTTAACTTCATTGACAATATCTTTACCATTTGGTAAACGAGGATCAAACAGAATAGATCTATTACCGAGAGCACGTGGACCAGCCTCAGATCTACCTTGATACATTGCCACAATATTACCAGCAAGAATCAAATCAACAATATCTTTATACGTGGCTGGCTTAGAAATAAACTCTTCGGTCAGTGTGTATTCATATGTAGGGGTTGGTCCAAGGTAGTAATCTTTTTGTGGTTCTGGTTTCTTGCCAGTAATAGAAGCATATGCTTGTTTAGTGGAACCAATACTTAAACCACCATCATATGCAGGTGGGTCAATATAAAGTTTAACTCCCTCTGGCAGATCTTTAAGATATTCGTAGTTCGCAACACAATTCAAACCAAAGCCACCACTGATAACTACGTTTTTACATCCTGATGTTTTAATTGCAGTATGAATAAATTCTTTTGCTTCTTGTTCAACTGCTCTTTGAACAGCATAGCATAAGTTTTCTTTGTTGTATTGATCTGCGTTTTGTAGTATTGGTGAACTCCAACCACGTGTTACTTCATTATGAATGAATAAATTTCTATTTGGCATCTTCTCGCCATCAAGGGTAACATAGATTGGTGGGATAGATTCATCTGGTTTACCATATGATGATAGACCCATGGCTTTACCACACTCAAGAATAGAATGACCAAGTGCTCTAGCCAAAGAATTATAAATCATTCCTATACCTGGATAGCTGGTAAATTTAATTTCACCTACCCAAGATGTTGGTAGATTAGTTCGATTCGATGATACTTTATGTAATACTTTAAATTCTGAAACTCCAGACATATGATATACGGAATTAATCTCACCACCATGTTGGAACTGAGAGTAATTCATCATTGCTCCTGAACCATCAAGCACTATGCAAATTGCTTCATCAAATCCTGAATTGTAAAATGCACCATAAGCATGATAGTCATGGTGCACTGGATATTCATTGGTAACTAACTGGCTCTCTTTACTAATCAACCCAATTTTACGAGCATACGCAACATAAGGGTTATCAATAAATCCAGCTTTACAATCTTCAATTGGTACAACAAAGTAATCTAATTTATCGGTAAACTCTTTGATTTTGGCAATACCAAGAAATGGATGTTCATCATATTTTCTTCTCGATAGACGTTCTTCTTCAATATGAAAAACGATCTCACCATTCTTAAGTAAACATGTCGAAGCATTATGCATGGTATTAATACCAGCAATCCAAATATCACTCATATTAACGACCTCTTCCCGCTGATCTTTTTATTGGTTTGTTAGCAATATTATTTACTGCTTTCTTAACAAGTTTACCTGCTTCTTTGCTACTTAATCCCTTTGCCATCATACCTTTTTTGGCTTTCTTCTTGGCTTTCTTGAGTAATTTCTCAGCATGATATTTTTCAGCAAAAGCAGATGGTTTTTTTTCTTCTGTCATATAATTCTCCTTATAATTCTAATGACCCCATTGATGTAACATAGGCATCGTTCTTCTCTAATTCTTTTAGAAAGTCTTCATATATTCTATGTATGTTTGATACAATCATAAATCTTTCTGAATCATAGATTGGTTTGCTATAATCTGTTGGCTCAACAAAATGAGTTACATAACCTGGACAAATTACCATTAAACCCTGTTCAACACGAATGCGTTTAAAAGGACTGAATTGATTATTGTAATTTACACCACCTCGAGGATCTAGCATTACTAGATTGCCAGCATTATTATTATTTACATTAATATAGAAAATACCAGCACCAAGGGTTGAACCATGGTGATGTGGTGTTATACGGTAAGGAACATGTGGTGAGATTACTCTAAAATATCCTTTGGCTATTCTTAGAGGAGGTAATGGCATCTCTGCATCTTCTTTGAAGATACGTTCTGCAATTTCTAATTTTTTATCTCTTACATCTAACAGAGTTTGAGGTAAATTTGGTAGTTGCCAAACATCAATACTATTTTTATCAGCATAATCAGAAACTACTTTAACATCTTTCTTCAATTGCTCTATGAACGAGTCACTAAATGGTTTTGAAATTGAAATTGGAGTATACCACAGCTTGTGCACTTCTTCTTTACCATTATATTTTAATACAGTAACGCTTCCATCAGCCATTTTCTCATTATCCATTGGCATATTATTTTCCCTTTAAACTGGAATCCAGTGGTTTAATTTTTTATCATAGAAACCATCGCATAATGTATCTGCTGGAATTATATCAAATGCAATGGTTATTCTTGGATGAGTTTCATTCCACTCAGATGATCTATGAAGGTCTCCCGCACTTTTACTAATTACAAGTAAATTATTTTTACTTTGAATAACAACTTCTTTATCTAATTTATACGTTGTGCTAGAATTTGGTTCAACGTCAACACAATAGAATCCATGCCATGCTTGAAATTCTGGAAGCCAATGATAGTGCCAATCTATGTATTGTCCCTGTTCAAAAACATTTACCCAACATTGAAGATAACATGGTTTATATGGCATATCTTGATGTTCTCTAACCCTATGAAATGTTTCTCGTATTTCATTGTAGAGTGAGTGGAAACCAGGGAGTGGATACATCATAAGATTATATTGAGAATATAATTTTGCTTCAGCTGGAACATTACCCTTTGATTGTTTGGGATCAAACCCAGTACCATCATCAGTAAAATTGCTTAGAACAAAATTCCTCAATTCAATTGAAGAGTTTCTTATTTCATCAACATCAAGATCAAGCAATCTCGTGTAGATATAATTTTCATGTAAGGTTAAATCCATTATTTGTATACAAACTTTGTGTAATGAACTAGGATTGTCCAACGTGGTCCATCTACTACTTCTTGAACACGATGTTCTTCAACACATCCTTTAAATGTTATTATAGAACCCACTTGTTTTTGGTGTAACCATGACTCAACTATATTGCCATTGTTATCCCAAGTTCTACTTTCAGTAATTCCACCAGAATACGTATCATTCAAGTATATAACTGACGTAAATCTATTTTCATTATAGTCTTGAACATAACCATCATCTGATTTTGGAAAGTCATAATGCCACTCTTGTTTAGAACCACTTGGCCATTTTACAATTTGCCAGTAAGCAGCAAAAGAATCTTTATCTATTTGTTGTATATGACCATTAATTCTAGAATCAATTAAACGTATAAAGTCATTTTCATGCATGTCATTATCTTTAAGCCACATTCTTAATTTATTATCTTGAATTAAGAATGTATCTCTATGCTGCCTACCATGTACATTATAATACTTATTGTGCATCTCAATAAGAAGTTTACATTCATTTGGTGTTAACAGGGATGGATCTTTAATATACATTATTTGAGAACTATCCAGAAACGTCTAAAGTGAACTTGATGAGTACCCCTGCGATACAATTCTTTGGTAGTATAATCCCAATCATAAACATGTCGGATTAACTCTCCATTGCGCACCCAAGACCAATCAGCGTTCAATGATGCTGTGTCTAACCTTAGAAATTTACAGCCAATATCTGCTAGAGTTTGTTCAACAGATTCTTGAGTAAATAAAGGTTCTTTACATTGGTAACCATCATATTGGTAATTATCAGTGTTATCTCTAAGTGAGTCTTCTGCGCCCTCAGTTGGATTAACAACGGTATCAAGTAACATACAATTAGTATGTTTCATTGCAGTAAATAAATCATTCTTCCATTGTTCAACATGACTCAATGTGCCGAAATGGAGAATCAAATCGAAATGACGATCGAATGAGTAATCAAAATTCTGATTAATCATACCGATCAACGGCTCATAATTAAGATCTTTAAATCTATCTTGTATTATTTGTAGATGTTCAGGACGAACATCAGTGAAGGAAACTTCTGCACCAAGTTTGAGTAATTCAGTTCCTATCTCACCATGACACGCACCAAGTTCTAATACTTTTTTCGCAGGAAACCAATCCTCACCAAAAATATCAATTATCTTTTTTACACGTTTTTTGTACCACTTCTCATAAAATATATGATTCATAGATTTTCCTTTAATTCACATTTATAAATGTATTTATACTCTTATATTATACATTAAACCATAATGCAAAGCAAATTTATTATGCAGCCATATATGACTTATACCTATCTGCAGCATATGATGCAGCAAATGCTCGTGGTTTAACCATAGGAATTACGTTACACATTCCTCTGATATATCCAGTTGCTTCGTTGATAACGCAAGAAGAACCATGCATCTCATTTGGGTTAATATCCAAATGAACTTCTACTTCATAATCTTCTAGAACATCATGCAACTTTAAGTACAACTCTGCAATTTTATAAACTTCATTCATAAGACGCATACGTGGTTTGTCTCGTTTCTGATCCCAGTCACGTTCACGCACCACTTCACCAAAGATTTTACAGCCATTGTTTCCATTGATATGAACAACAACAACCATAATGTAATCTGCGTACCAATCTTTTCCTATTAGAAATCGTTCAGAATCACCGCCAATATAGATCTTGGTTTCTGGTGTCTGTGCCATGATGAAATCTCTAACTTCATCAATGTTGATCGCTTTACGCATGATTACCTCTTTTCTTCTTACCTCATTAAAAACTGGAGCAGAGTGAGAGAATCGAACTCTCAACGGAAGATTGGAAATCTACAGTTTTACCATTAAACTAACCCTGCAATTGGCATACCCTGAGAGATTCGAACTCCCATCGCAGGGTTTTGGAGACCCGCATCTTGCCGTTAGAACAAGGGCATATTTTTCTTATTTACTATATTCTTTGCTGCATAAGTTCAATTTCAGAACTAATATTGGTGCCCTTAGACGGATTCGAACCGCCCACCTACTGATTACTAATCAGTTGCTCTACCAAATGAGCTACAAGGGCATATTTAAATTAAATGCTATTGAAATTCTTGTTTCGTTTGATTTGTTTTCATTTGTCCAGTGAATTATATTAGCATCCCACCAATAAAACTCACCAGCTTTTGGATATATTATTTCTCCAGTTTCAAATTCAAGTGAACCTGAATCATTGGGCACATAAACATAAAAACATCCAGCAATAATTGCTTGTATATGTTTATGTTTCCCACCAATCGCATTTGGATAACATACATTTGTCCAAACATCACCAACAAATAAATTATGTTTATTAGCCAAAGATGTTATTTCTAAGAACAGCGGTAGTAATACTTCATTACGCACTAATGAATGTTGTGCACCATTTGGTTTAGTTTTGCCTGTTGAATTATTAATCCTACCAACTGGGTCTGCGGCAATAATACAATTGATCTCAGACAAGATTGGTTGTATATTAAAATTAACAAGGTTTCTATTAATCATATAGTCTACTTATATTGGTGGTGATGAGTGGAATCGAGCCACTAACCTACTCCGTATGAAGGAGTTGCACTACCGTTGTGCTACATCACCATTGTTGAATGTACTGTTGTGTGTTTAGTTGGCAGCTTTAAATTCCTGCCACCAGATCCTCAAGCATTTCAATCTATGATGGGTAGTCATAAATTCTCTCCAAATAATGGACGCTGTCTTGACTGGCGATTATCTTCCCTAACAGTTGGGATGCCCTTTCTTTTGCTCACACATTCAACAATGGTGCCCCAAGCGAGACTCGAACTCGCAAAATTGTGCTTCTAAGGCACACACGTATACCAATTCCGTCATCGGGGCATTTTGGTTGCAGAGGTTGGATTCGAACCAACGATTTCATGGCTTATGAGACCAGACGGATAGACCACTTCCATACTCTGCGATTTAATATATATGGCTCCAGAGGCAGGGATCGAACCTACGACCAATTGATTAACAGTCAACTGCACTACCGCTGTGCTACTCTGGAATAAAACTAAATTGTGGCGGGTG
>Ga0136642_1000128_pt1 | contig 45661 bp, 32 predicted proteins | sample LowCatLa1302831Y_FD_115313 | JGI IMG/M metagenome (GOLD analysis project Ga0136642, IMG submission 115313) | Freshwater microbial communities from Lower Cathedral Lake, Yosemite National Park, California, USA - 13028-31Y | ecosystem: Environmental > Aquatic > Freshwater > Lake ... | reverse complement strand
TTATGCGCGGGGTCCATTTCGCCGCCGGCGAAATGGGTCGCTGGCCCTGGCCGTTGGGCGAGGGACAGCCTGCCGGCGAGCTTCACGACGCGCTATCCGCCCCGGCGGTTTGGCGAAAACTCGCAGGCGCCACACCGCGGGCTCGCTTGCCCGAGGACCTGCGTATGGCCCTAATCAAATTTACCGATGCGACCGGAGCGGCGTGGGACGAAATTATCGGTGATTACGCAAAGGTGATTGGTTGCCTTCAACTACTCTTCGATACCGAGTGTTTTTTCCTGCACGGTCCCTTGACGAGCCTAGGCGAACGTTTTTGCACAGAGGTCGTTGCGGCCGTGCGAGCGGCTTCGCCAGCCTTGGCGGAGGCGTCATTGCGCATCGTGCCCTCTGCCCTGGGAGACGATGCGGGTGCACTCGGCGCAGCCAGCCTTGCGATGGAGTCGTGGGTTCCGGTGTTAGAGGAATAAGCGCCCCACCCCATGAAGCACATCGTGATTATTGGTGGCGGATTTAGCGGTACGATGGCCGCCATCAATCTCACGAGGTTGAGCGAGGTTCCTCTGCGCGTAACCGTTGCCAACCACGGCTATCCCCAAGCACTTGGCATCGCCTAAAGCACACGGCGGCCGGAGCATTTACTCAATGTTGCGGCCCGCAATATGTCGGCATTGCCCGAGCACCCTAATCATTTCGTGGACTGGCTGCGTACCCGCCACGAATTTTTAGATACGCCAGATGCGGAGTTGCGCGAGGCGTTTGTGCCACGGCTAATCTACGAGGACTACTTGCGCAGCCTGAAGCAGCACTACACGCAGCCAATCGAACGACGCGGACTAGTTGAAACGATATTCATCAACGATCAAGCCATCGACATTATTGGAACGGTCGCCGGCGCGCGCGTTTTTTTCGCAAGCGGTGTGACTATAGACGCCGACAAGGTGCTCCTAGCCACCGGCAACGAACTGCCAGCCGAGCTGCCCGGTAGCGAGGCGCTTTCCGGGCATCCGGCCTACGCGGCGAATCCTTGGCTGAATTGGCAGGCAAAGCTGCCACCTCCCACGGAAAATATTGTTTTGCTCGGCACCGGTCTCACGACTGTTGATGCGATCGTCACGTTGCTTGCGCTGGGCTGGCGGGGAAACATTCAAGCGGTATCGCGCCACGGATTGCTACCACAGTCGCATTTCAGCGGGCGTGACTACCTAGAGTTTCCTCCACCAGCGATCGACCTTTCCCGGCTTGGGTTGGAAACCTTGGTTGCCCTAGTGGAGAAACAGTGCCGCCAGTTGCGCGACGCCGGCGAAAACCCGGCCATCCTCGTGGATAAGATACGCCCGCACACGCAGCGCCTGTGGCAGGCGTTCTCGCTCGCAGAGCGCCGAGAATTCATCGCACGCCATGCTGCACGCTGGAATGTGATGCGCCACCGCATCGCCCCGAGCATCCACCAGCAGGTGGCAGCGGCGCTTGAAAGAGGGAATTTAAAAATCACTCGTGGAGCAGTTTCACATCTAGAGTCTTTGGGCGCACGGGTCCGAGTGCACTTGGGCAGCCCCGGAGAGGCGGGCGCGAGACATCAGTCGATCGATGGCGCTCTGGTGATAAACTGCACGGGCCCGCAGACGCGTTTCTCTGCCACGAGGGTGTTGCTGCTGCGCAATCTGCTCAAAAGTGGGGTCGTTCAACCCGATGCGATGGATATGGGAGTTTCCATCGGTCCTGACTTCGCCGCACTCGACTCCGGCAGTCGGCCCTCCTTGTTCCTGCACGTCATTGGGCCGCTGCTGCGCGGAACTCTTTGGGAAACAGTCGCCGTGCCGGAACTACGGGGCCAGGCGCTGCGCGCGGCGCAGATTATTCTAGCGAGCATTTCCCCTCGGACGTTTTTCACTGCCGCCAAGCCTCAGGGGGGCGTAATGCCCGACTACATCAATTCCTGCGATACGCCGGAAATGAAGCCCGCCCTGCCCCCCCTAATTACCAAGGCAACGATCTTGCCCCTTGTGTCGATATCATGCTCGCCGTGAATTCTCCAAAATCCACTGCTTCAAATGGATCGCCATTGATGCTTAGATTCAGCAGGCAATTTCGCACCGCTTCGAAGTATGTATTGGCTGAGTGCATGCACTTTGGACCGGATCGTTTTTATCCGGCTTCATCGATGTCTATGTGCGGTTCAGTGGTTTTTTCTAGGGTCATTGCGCGTGCGGTTGCCCTACTTGTTTTCGTGGGCCCCCTCGGGTGTCTGGTTCCGGCTGCTCCCTTGTTCTCCGATGTTCGCTGGATCATTCAGGACTCGTACGTAGACATCCTGCTGAATCTAAATTCCACGGATACCGCGACCTACCTCGACCAGTCGCTCGCTAACATCCAAGGCACGCCCGTTCCTAAAACTCCAGAGGGCTGGCGCGGCATTCCGCAAGCGCAAATCACCTCCTACGCCACGCTGCAACGCGACATAGCCGCCCACGCGATTGATGCTTCGTCGCTGCCGATTCTGCTCTACGACAACGAGCGCTGGCCAAAGACGCCGACGGAGGAGCAGAAAAACCCACGCCAGTACATGAAGTTGTTCACTAAGCTCGCGCATGCGCACGGGTTTGTCACCAATATGGCGCCGGACCAGAACCTCGCGAGTCCGTTGGTCAGCGGCAATGCCTACCTAGGCGGTGAAAGCCGGAACTGGCAGGCCTACCTCCGTATGGGGCTCGCCACTGGCGCTGCCCAGACGGGGACAGAGCGCTTCCATGTCATGTCTCAACCGTTTGAGTCGCGTTGGGGGCCAACCCCCGAGGGCAAGATTGTTGGCGGAGAGGCCGAGTTCGTAAATTACGTCACTCAGGCCACGCTGCAGGCCAAGGCGGTCAATCCCAAGCTGATTATCACGTGCGGACTCAGCACGAATCCTCGCTACAACCCCACCGCTGAGATTATGCTTCAGGAATCCGTCGATGTCCGCCACCTAGTCGATGGCTATTGGCTCAACTTGTGGGGCAACCCGATGGGTGCTTCCTATTTCAGTTTGTTAGCTGGCCCGCTTCCACGGCCGAATAGTTCAGTCTTGTTTTTCCATCGCAGCGACACATCAGACAACCGTCTACCCAAGAACAGTTCCGTCTCCAAGTTTAACCTGGCCGCACCCGGCGCGACGCTGACTTTCGGCAACGGCCAGACATTACAGGCCGGCACTGCCACGAGATTGGCGATATACTCGCAACTGTAGGCCCCAAGGGCGTGCGCATCGTCGAGGGCGCGGCCGATGGCGGCCGCCCCGTAGATCTCGGCGAGGGCCACGATCTTTTGCACGTGCTGGCGCAGGTTGAGCCGCCGTTCCGCGAGCTGCTCATGATACGCCGGCGCGTGCGCCGAGAGCGCGAGGAAGGCGAGGAGCAGGCGTTGGTGCCGTGCCTCGCTGCGCTCGTGCAGCAGCGTCTGCACGTGGTCGGAGTGCTCGATATCTTGGCGCTTTTCGTAGCTGCGCCGATGCTCGGCCACCAGCCGCTCACCGGCGAAGAGCCGCACCCGCTCGGCGCAGAGTTTGAGCGTGAGCAACTGGCCGGCCTGGGCCGGCGGCACCGAGTAGCGGTTCGTCTCGATCACGACCCGGCAGCGGTTCGTCGCCCGCACCGGCCGGATCAGCGCCGCATCGTAGGCCGCCGCGGGCAGCGTCCGCAACTTCGGCCGTTCTTCCTGCCGGAACAGATCGACTGGCCGGCGTTGCGTCTCCCCGTGCAGCCGCACATTGGCCACCGTGTCCAACCAGACCCGCGCCGCCGGACCCAGCGGCGCAAAGTCCGTCAGCTCCAGGCCGGCGAGGAAGTTTTTCTTGATATAGCCGACCCCGTTTTCAATCCGGCCTTTTTGCTGGGGCCGCCGCGGCGCACACGCCTTGATCGTGAAGCCGTAGTGCCGGGCAAAATCGACATAGGTGGGATTGAACACCGGCGCCGCCCCGGCCGGACGGGCGAGCACCGCGGTCTTGCAGTTGTCCACCATGATCTCCGCCGGGACCCCGCCGAGGTATTCAAAGGCGTGCTCATGGCAGGCCAGCCACTGCTCCTGGCTCTGGCCGAGAGTAAATTCGAGGTAGAGCTGCCGGCTGTGGCAGAGCACCAGCGCGAAAAAACTCAGCCGCCGCCGCGTGTTGCCCACGCGGATGCTGCCCCAAGAGCCCCAGTCGACCTGCGCGCACTGGCCGGGCGCAAAGTGCAGGGTGAGGAACGCCGCCGCCCGCGGCGGCCGCACCGAGCGCACGTAGGTTTTCAGGATCGTGTAGCACCCGGTGTAACCTTGCTCCCGGAGCCGGGCGAAGAGTTGGGCGGCGCTGTAGGTGTGCGTCGCCAAAAGCCGCTGGATCGCGGGCTTGAAGGCATCGAGCTTGCTCACCCGGCGCCGGGCCGGGACCGATTTTCGCCGCTCGTAGCGCGCACGCTTGGCCCACGTGCTCGCCGTCTGCCAGTGCAGTCCGAGTTGGTCGGCGATCTGGGTGATCGTCAGCTGCGCTTCGTCACGGAGCTGGCGGATTTGGCAAAAGGTCTGGTAGTCGATCACCGTGCGCCTCCTTCCAACGCCAGCACCTGATAGAGCGGCGCTTCATGCGCGAGCAGCCCCGCGGCGAGGAGTTGCCCGCGGGCTGCGACGACTTCGCCGGCGTTGAGCGAGAGCAACCGCCCGAGCGAGGCGTCCGCGTAATAACTCAGACCGTTTTCGTCGCCCACGGTCACCAGCACGAGGTAGAGGGCCCACGCTTTCGCGTCGGCCCGGCGCAAATGATGGTCGCGCACCAAGCGGTGGTCGACCCAGCTAAAATGCGGCGGTACCCGCCGCACGCGTTCCGGACACAGGAGATGTTTTTCGATCATGGTTTTTGTTGAGGTTGGGCTCCAGGAGGGCCTGCCCACGCGTTATCAGCCGTCGCATCACCGGCGCCATATCCTCTTGTAACGCCGTCCCCGTCAGATGCGCGATAAGCCCCACCAACAGCGGCGGTTGCGCCCGCCATGTCTCTTGTAACGCCACCGCTTCGTCTTGATCTGCAGGCCCCCGCCTAGGCGCGACTTGCGCATTCATCATCTCTTGTAACGCAGGTCGCCGCTTCCCGGCGCGCCGCCGATAGCCCGGATTTTCCGCCCGCCACGCCTGCACGCGGGCCACGTTTTCCGGTCCACTAAAATAGTCGCGATTTTCCGGTCGACCCAGCCAGCGCTCTTGGCTCGCGGCCCTGCTCGCTCGCCGACATTGCGGCGCCGCGCAGTAACGCTGGCGTCCGCGCTGGCGCGCATCGGCTACGAAGAACTGTTTGCAATGACCGCATTTGCGCTGCCCGACGGGGTTCATGCCCCGCACCTCACCGCGCCGCTCTCCCAGCGACAACCCCTTACCCCTTTACCCCTCCATCCGGTTCACGAGGGAAGAAAATCCACCCGATGAAGAAGAACCTTTTTTAGTGAAGCGGCTGAAGAAAACCCGCCAAAGAAATCATGAATTTCAAACCGCCCGAAGAAGATGACTTTCATCCCGCCGCTGACATGTAACGAAATACGCGAGCTTTTTTGCCAATCTTCGCAACATGAACAACCAGCCGGAAATTTTCGAAATGATGGGGCCGAGCACGCCGACGATTGCCCGAACCAGCGACCGTGTGAGCTACGGCGCGCTTTGGAGTATCGGTCTCAAGGGGAAATTCTGATGCAATTAGACTTTGGGTGAATGACGAACCAGTGTCAGACGGCACGGGTTCGGTCACCCTATCGATTGCACTCAAGATTGAACCGAAAAGCTGACCCAGTAAAGTGCCCTAGCAGGTATAGGGCGGTTCACGCCGCCGGCACTTCCCAGCCGGGACGGTATTTTTTTGTCAGCAGTGCGTTGGCCTCTTCGTTATTCGTGAAGCGGAGGTTCGTGGCGTCCCATTTGAGCTTATTGGCCTCGCGCGGCACCTGAAGATTGCTGCCGCGCATCGGTTTGGGCGGACGGCATACGCGCGTCGCGACATTACCGAGTTGCACCGTCTCGCTTAATGGTCCTGCATAGTCGAAACCTGAGGTGGTTGGCGGGCCGCCTGCGATCGCATCAATCCAGCGGTGCCAGTGATTGAGGCCCTTGATATCTTTCGGATAGGCGAAGCCTTGGAAGTTTGCGGTTGGATAAAGCCTTGGGGCGTTGGGATGGGGAAGCACCATGTTGCCCTTTTCGCCGATAAATAACGAGCCGATCGCGGGTAACTCGAGTTCGGCGGGAATCTGCGCGAGCTTGCGGGTGGGTCGCTGGCCACCGTCCGTCCACGTGAGATTGAGCGTCGAACCGGCGGTGAATTCGTTGCCGGCAAACTCCCAACGAATCGTCTCCATCACTGGCCAGACGTGGCGGTTGATGCCGCTGTTATCCGCGGTGACAGTAAGCGGAACTTTCAAATCAAGCGCGGTGAAGATGGGATCGAGTAGGTGACAGCCGAAATCGCCGAGCGCTGCACCGCCTCCGAAATCCTGCCAGTCCCGCCATGCAAATGGGTGATAGGCCCCGGTTGAAAACGGCCGCATCGGTGCTGAACCGATCCAGATATCCCAATCGACTCCTTTGGGCACTGGGTCGGCCGCGGGCAGCTCGATCATGCGTGTGCGTTCGTTGCCCGTAAGCGCGCACCACGAGTGCACTTCCTTCACCTTACCAATCGCGCCTTCACGAATTAGCCGCGTGGCGAGACGATACTCAAGCGATGAATTCGACTGTTGGCCCATCTGCGTGATTACATTTTTCTTTGCAGCCCACAGCCGCATCTGGCGGCACTCCCATACGGTGTGGGCGAGCGGCTTTTGGCAATAAAGGTGTTTGCCGCGCTTCATAGCATCGATGCCCACGAACGCGTGCATGTGATCGGGAATCGAAACACTGATTGCGTCGACTGTATCGCCGAGCTTGTCGAACATGACGCGGAAGTCCGAGAAATGGGGTACGCCGGGCTGTGTCTCATCGGCCTTGGAAAAGCACGAGGTGTCGATGTCGCAGAAACCGACGTATTTTACCTTCGGGTGCGAGGAGAAGTTGTGGATGTCGGTAAATCCCTGTCCGCTGACACCAATCGTGGCGAGTTGCACGCTACTATTGAGGTTCGCAGCGCGAAGCACACTAGGGAAGCCGAGTGCCGCGCCAGCAATGGTGGCTTGCTTGAGGAATGTGCGTCGCGTGGTGGGATTGTCTTGGTTCATGGGAATTAGGGGTCTGAAATTAAATGCCGCTCAAAAGCCCGGCGCTAAAACGTATGCTTTTGCTCATTTATTTAGCGTTAGCGGCCAGTTCATTTGAATCATTGGATTGTTCGGGCAATAGGTTCAATTTAGTGCATGGAGCGCGAAGCTGATCAGGATGGAGCACGGCAGGAAGGGATGATTCGAAGAGAATCCGGATCTGTCTATGGATAGTGTTCATACGCTTAAAAATCGGGTAAGTCTGAGTGCTGTCCACTGAGAATAAATTTTAACTATAGCCCCACTGAATCTGCTCGAGGCACTGCGGGGATCATTGCGATCAGCGCCCCAGGTGGAATCGAAACGTTGGCCATAAATTGTGGGATACCCCGACAACGCCGGCTTCGGCGCGAGTGTCGGGACTGCGTATAAGCTAGTTGCGAAGGCTGCCATATCCGATGGAATAAGTGATATATGTAGCGCGGTGATCCCCAGCCTGCCGGCTAGCCCTCAAGTAAGCGCGGTCCATGACATTATTCACATTCAAAGCAATCTGCTGGTTGTAACGTCCGTTGGACTTGAGAACGTAGCGAATCCCGACGTTCAAAAGGCTAATCGACGGCACGCTCAGGGCCCACTGGCGGGTGGTTCGAGTTAGTATGCGATTTCCTTTTGAATCCGTCGAGTAAGTGTCGCCCGAGTTTGGCGTTTCTGTCGGCGTGCGACCAAGGTAGGTGTAACCGATGTTGCCCGAGAATCCACGCAGCGACGCACTTTGCGGGGCATAGCGGAGGGAAATTCCCCCGTTTTCCGGACTGACGCCGTTAACCCGACGACCTATAGATAACGGATTAGCCGCACCGAAATCCGTGTAAATTGAATACACGTGGCCCCAACTACCGACAAGATTTAGCCCGGGAGTGATGCGCCAATTCAGATCCATCTCATATCCCCTCACGAGCTGGTCGCCATCGCGCCGGGTCACCGTGACATAAGTGCCAGAACCAAGAGGAGATTCGATCAAATCGCTCACGGATACGTTTTGCCGCACAGCGTAAAAACCGCAGAGAGTGAAAGTCAGGCGCTCGTCCAATAGAGCGCCCTTGAAACCGTAATCCCAACCGTGGGCTATTTCCGGCTTGTATGAGGGGTCGGCCACTGCGACCGGGGCGTCGCCCTGATTAACGAAATAACTTTCACTATAGTTTACGAACGCCCGGTAGTGAGTGAGGAAACGATAATTTAATCCAGCGTTTGGCTTCAGCAGTTTTTCTGTGTGCTGTATCTGGCTGCCAACTTGGTAGTTCTCATAACCAGGAAAAATGTTGAACGCATTAACTGCGGAGCGGAAGTCGGTTCCCTGATACCGGAAGGTGTCGAAACGAGCCCCGCCGTATGCGAGCAGGTCTCCCTTAAAGAACGCAGCTTGTTGGCGCAGTAGTCCGCCCAAGACGGTTTGACGGGTTTTTCGGTTCGCATTGAAGATCTCGTGCCCCCAACTCCAGGTGACTGGAAAATACACGATCGGATCTACCGGGGCGAGGTCGGGGCCGAGCTTGATTGTGGACGGTCCGGCTGTCCAAGCGGCGACTAGGGGGTTATTTGCCGCGGTGCCGATGGACCAATTCGGATCCCAGCGATAATAATCGTTAAAGTCTACAGTCGCGAGCGAGCGGGATTCCACTCGACCATCAAACAGCCATTTGTGGGCCAGGAGGTCGGCCTGAATGCAGCCGCCGTCTTCCGAATACAACTGTTTGGCGGGGATGCCACGGTTCGTGGTCACAGCCGCGGAAAGGTTGGCAGGGTTGATATTTATCGCACCGAACCCGGTGTTGTTGTCGGCCTGCCAGGAGTGAACCCGGTAGTTGTTGGCTCCAAAGCGGAGGCTCCAAACTTCCGAGATTTTTTTGTCGTACGCCAGAGTGAAGGATCGGTTGTCCCGATTGAACTCGCTGTTGGGCCCATAGGCACTGGAGTACGCCAAGGCAGTTGCATAGCCAATCGCGACGTAGTTGGCCGCATTCGTGGAGCGATTTTGATCGATGACGACCGGTGCAGACGGCTGCGGGCTGTGCAAAATCTGAAGAAAATATTCGGCTGAGACGAGAAGCGACGAACCGTCCTTAAACGTATGCTTGATCGACGACATATACTCCTGGTGGCGGTTCGCCGTGTAGGGTTGGTCGTAAGCACGGGAGGAGTAGCTCGCTGTTACAAGATAGGTCGTACGTCCGAGCGAGGAATCGGCGAGTGTCCCCGTCGAGTCCCCCACGACACGCATAGTGGAATAACTGCCGAAATTGTAGCTAAGCTTGGAGCCGCTCCGCGCGCGAGGTTCCTTCGAGATCATGTTAATCATTCCTCCAGGAGAGGTGCGCCCGTAGATAGCGGCACTAGACCCCTTGATGATTTCGATGCGATCAATGTTACTCGTCCCGTAACGGCCAATTCGATTAAAACCGTCGCGCAGTTGCGACGATGATGAAAATCCTCGAAGGGTGAAGCTACCTCCGGCGCTAAGGCCCGTGAAGCTGCCAATCTGGGTCAAGCTATCGTCTAGGTCGAACATCGCGAAATCGGAAAAAAATTCGCTCGTGAGCACGTTCACTGAATAGGGCAGATCGATGATTTTTGTCTTCACACGGCTACCGGACATTGTCTCTGAGGCGGCGTAGCCCCGGTCCTCTCCCAACTGGACGGTAAAGTCCGAAAGCCTTACCACCTCGTCCGATTGGGTGGCGGTTTGGTCTGGTGTTAACTTCGGCGGATCGGCGCATATGCCAGAGGTAATCGCGGCTAAGGAAACGACTAGGATGGAGACAGTTTTCATGAGCGTAATTTTATGACGGCGGGATCAAAAGTTGCAGGGAACCGATACAGGAACGCTACACAGCCACCGAACGGCGCGTTCGGTCAGGAAATACTTACGACGGGGGTACGAAGGAACGAGTGGGGACTTTTAGCGCCAGGGCGTTATTTAGGCGATGCGGCAGCCACCGAGGCTTAATTCGATATCAAACAAACAAGCATTCCGAGTTGGTCAATTACATTATTTTTAATCCGCACTAATGTGCGGCGCACCTTTGTTCTTCTCTCTACTTCCGATTTACCACCGAGTTGCCACGTAGAATTTGTATCACAATCCGCAGGCTGCAAAATTCGTCTGTGACGATTTTCAAGGCTTCCGCATGCGATCTGACGTTGAGGGTGAACTCCGGACAGACGACGTGAGTTATTTTTGTGCGCTCATTGAACCCGGCGACAATCAGACCCTGTTTGATGCTGATACTTCCATCTGAGGACTAAGCCTAGGGCTTTGGCCCTTTTCTTCTCCGTGGATTTCTTCCGCTTCGCCTTGGAGCGTGGTCCCAATCCAAGGCAAGGCAGGCACACCTCACAAACCTAGAAGCCATAGCAACACTGAAAGCGGTGTTATGGAGTGGAGTTGTAGCCCCAATACCAAAAAGTATTGTCATGCTTGCCGGTTATTCTTCGTCTCAAATCTCGTGGTTATACGGTTTCCTACTCCGTCACCTGGTTCCGGCCCAGAAAAGCGGGTGATCCCAGAAGAAGAATTACGGCAACGCATCCTCGATTGCCCTGATCTGGGTTCTTTGCGCAGTAACATCGTCGCTCTTGATGAGCTCTTTCGTAATCAGCACACCCATGCTGCTGAATTCACCAAGATCATTGCCCGGGATCCCGGTCTCACCACTAGGTTGCTGCAAATGGTCAACAGTGCCTATTTCGGACTAACCGAAACCATCAACACCATCGATGGCGCGGTCCTTTATCTCGGCCTCGGCAACGTGCGCCTGCTCATGACGACTGCGACCAAGATCGATGATCTAGAATTCTTGGCCGAAGATGGCACAAATGTTTCTTGGCGCGATTTTTGGTTACACTCCCTGGGTTGCGCCTTCGCGACCCGTGAAATCCTACACCAGTTTGGTCATGGGGTGGCCAATGATACGGATTACTTAAGTGGACTCCTCCAGAACGTCGGCAAGGTCGTCATGGCTAAATCTTTTCCGGTAGAATTCACTCAGCTGGCCCACACCGTTTATAAAGACGAAGCTCAAGTCATCGCCGCCGAGCGCGAACTCCTAGGTTGGGATCATGCCGCTATCGGCGCCTTTTATTTGGAATCGCAACGTATCCCTCTAGAAGTTGTCGACGCCGTCCGCTACCACCACGATCCTGCAAACGCCCCCACGCATCAGTCGTTTGCCGCGGCGACCCAGCTGGCCGATGTTTTGATCAGCAAGGCTGGACTCAAAGCAGGCGTAGAAAAGCGCGCCGTTATTACTGAGCGTGAACTGATGGACCTCCCCTCGCTTGCTCTACTCTGGCCTCTAAAAGGGCCGACGCTAAAAGGTAAAATGCGCAAGCTCGCCGACCGGATCTCCCGCATTCCAATTCTGTGCAGAGTTATGTTGTGAGAAATCCCTTGATTTGGTCGCATCTCTACTCGTCAGAGGCTAGGCCCCACCCTCCCCATTCATGAAATTCAAAACTTACCTAATCTCATCTTTCGCTCTTTTTATTTTCGCAACCCTTTCGACGCTTCCCGCCGCGGAGCCCACCAACGCGGCCGAAGCCGCCGCCAAAAAGGCCGCTGAAGATCAGCGCATCGACGGCCTCTATCAAATTAAGGTGGCGACGCTCACGGCGGAACGCCAAGCGTGGGAAAAAATACTTCAGGAAAATCTCGGCAACGGTTTCTATCTCCCATTGCATAAGCGCGACTTCGTCAAAGGCGCCTCCACTGCTTGGGACTTTGTCGCAGACGACCCCAAGCTGCCCCGAGTGCTCCTCATTGGTGACTCCGTCTCGCGCGGCTACACCCTCGCCGTCCGTTCCGCCCTCGCCGGAAAAGCGAACGTTCACCGCGCTCCCGAAAACTGCGGACCCACTGCCAATGGTCTCAAGAAATTGGATATATGGCTCGCCTCCGCCGGCCCTGCAAAATGGGACGTCATCCATTTTAACTTTGGCATCCACGACCGCGCCACTCCTCTCGCCGATTACGAAAAGCGCCTCGCCCAAATTATCACCAGTCTCAAGTCCACCGGCGCCAAACTTATCTGGGCCAACACCACCCCCATCCTCGACGACCTTGAGAAAAAACAAACCGCTGCTTCCATTGTGGAACGCAACCAGGCAGCCGCGGCAGTGATGAAGCAACACGGTGTGGCCACCAATGATCTTTTCGTCGCCATTACACCGAACTTAGCCGGTATGCAGAATCCAAACGACGTACACTTTAACGCCACGGGCTACAACTTCCTTGGTGCAACTGTAGCCAAAGCCATTGAAAACCAGCTAACGAATCGTTGAGCTAATCCTATAACTTCTGCAGAGTGTATCGAGAAATACTCAGCGAGCCGGACCCCAACGCGCAGTGAACGGATAGTAAATAACTAGCGGCCGCCCCACCGCGTCCCTCAACGGGACAAACCCCCAGTAACGACCATCTTGGCTGTTACCGGAATTATCACCCATGGCAAAAAACCCATTCATGGGAACAGTGAGTTTTTCCCCAACTTGAAGATACTTGGCTCCGTAACGTGGATCAGCGTTAAAGTACCCACGATACAGTCCGCTGCGGTTGGCGTTTGCGGCAAACGCATCTGACCCTGTAATCGGGGCGCCATTACGATATACGGCAGGTTCTTTAATTTCGATCACATCGCCCGGGATACCAATCAATCGTTTGATGTAATATTGATCCTGTCCGATCCCTGGGATATTCCCTGTCCTGAACACGAAGCCCTGCCCTGGTTTAGGTTGAATAAAATGATAACTCATTCGATCTACGAAAAGTTGATCCCCCGTTAGGAGATCAAAACGTAAAAGCGCCTGACCTGTTTTTACCGTGCGTCCCAATGGGATGCGTCGAACGCTAGCTATGGTACCGGCGTTCGTATCTACTTTTAAAAGCGATTCCGTTGTGACCCCGGATCGGGCTAGGCGCGACCAGCTCTCCGCGAAATTACGTTCAGAACCAAAATACGTTTCAATTACCATGCGGTCGAAATCACCGAAATCCATGGGAACTCGTACAGATGAAGGCGAACCATCAACGTAGAATGTATACTCCTTAACCTGAGCGGGAAATATGAGCCAATTTCGATCAGGTTGAATCGTATAAGCCATTCGGCCGTTATTGAAAAAAGGCGCGGTCACTTCTCCGCTACAGGGCGCGCTGGCCTCGAAGCGTTGAGCACCAAATGCCAGAAAACGAAATACCTGTTCAATCTTTCCCGGGGCTTCCGCTTTGGTTGATTGATTTTCACCCGTCATGCCGTAATACGTCGGCCACATCGAGTTAGTCGGAATTTTGAACGGCTGGGCGAAATAGGTGCGTATGCCCAATATCACAAGTGCTGCGACCACAAAAAATTCTACGTTCTCCACCAAGGCATTTTTGGGATAAACTGCGCCACCGGTCTCACGCATAACCCCTTCGGCCTGTTCAATACGAAGTTTGAGTTTAGCGGCGTCGAGTCGCAGCTTGATTCCTTCACGGAGGGAATCGATTTGCTGCGTAAGTTTGCCTAGTTGAGCGGACGACAAAACATCTCGGCGGAAATGATAGATTTTTTCCGCAAGTTCCAGCCAGTTGGCCGCATTCTCACGCATTTTTTTATCCTGAGACTGGAAAAAACCGAACATGGCTGAATTAGTTATTCTGAAGAACCTTAATGAAAGCGTCTGGTGGAATCGAGACTTTGCCGATTTGTTTCATCTTCTTTTTGCCTTCTTTCTGCTTGTCTAGCAGTTTGCGCTTACGACTGATGTCACCGCCGTAGCACTTGGCGGTTACATCCTTGCGCATTTCCTTAACGTTGTCGCGCGCGATGATTTTTCCACCAATAGCGGCTTGGATGGCTACTTTGAACATCTGGGGTGGAATAATTTCCGCGAGTTTTTCGCATAACTGACGGCCTTTCGCCTCGGCTTTTTCTCGATGAACGATGCAGGCAAATGCATCTACAGGATCGCCGTTGATCATGATGTCCATCTTGACGAGATCAGATGTCATGTAATCACCGAGTTCATAATCCATCGAGCCGTAGCCGTGGGTGACGCTCTTAAGGCGGTCGTTAAAATCAACCAAGATTTCGTTCAGCGGCAACACGCAGCGCAGCATCACGCGGTTCATGTCGAGCGTATCGGTGTGTTCACACACGCCGCGTTTTTCCATAATGATCGAGAGCATGTCTCCCATCGAGTCATTGGGGATGATGATTGAAGCGCGAATCGTGGGCTCACGGATCTCCAGAATAGTACCTGGATCCGGCATATTCACGGGATTATCTACATCGATTTCTTCCCCGCCCTGCTTAACGATATGATATATAACGCTTGGGTAAGTGGAAATGATCTCGACGTCATGCTCGCGGCGAATGCGCTCTTGGATAATCTCCATGTGGAGTAGACCAAGAAAGCCACAACGAAAACCGAAGCCCAGCGCGAGCGAACTCTCGGAAGAATAAACAAAGGCTGCGTCATTGAGCTGGAGGCGTCCCAGACCCGCTTTCAACTTTTCGTAATCATCACTTTCAAGGGGATAGAGCCCACAGAACACCAAGGGACGAACTTCTTTGTAACCCGGCAGCATTTCCGTGGCGGGCCGCGCCGCGATAGTAATCGTATCACCGGTTTTCACCTCGGATGGCGTTTTAATACTGGAAACGATGTACCCAACGTCACCCGCATTCAGAACCGCACACTTCTCCATCTTCGGCGTAAAAATACCGACTTCCTTAACCTCAGCTTTTTGACCCGTGCTCATCAACATCATCATGTCATGAGCTTTGATCGAACCCGAGAAAACCCGGACGTAAGCGATGCACCCACGGTAGGCATCGTAAAGAGAATCGAACACTAAAATTCGCGCTTGTGGGTAATCGGCCCAACGCGGTGCAGGCACCCGAGCTACGACAGCTTCAAGAATATCAACAATACCGATACCAGACTTGCCACTAGCAAGAATCGCCTCCTCGGCAGGAATGGTAAGGATATCTTCCAACTGGCGCGTGCAGAGCTCCAGATTGGCACTGGGCAGATCAATCTTGTTGATGACCGGGATAATCTTGAGGTTTTGGCCGAAGGCCAAATGCGCGTTCGCTACAGTCTGAGCCTCCACGCCTTGGGCCGCGTCAATTAAAAGTACAGCGCCCTCACAGGCAGCTAGGCTGCGGGATACTTCATACGAGAAGTCCACGTGACCGGGCGTATCCATGAGGTTCAGTTTGTAGTCCTGACCATCCTTGGCTCGGTACGTCATAGTGACCGGGTGCGACTTGATCGTGATACCTCGCTCTTTCTCGAGGTCCATCGAATCAAGATGTTGGGCGGTCAACACTCGTTGGGAAACGGTGTTGGTATGCTCAAGCAGTCGGTCGGAAAGCGTGGTCTTGCCATGGTCGACGTGAGCGATGATGCAGAAATTACGAGTGTTTTTGGCAGACATCGGCTCAGGCATTAGAAAGATCGGTGTATTCGCTGAAATTTTTTACAGACCAAGACTTTTCCGTGCGGCGGGCCAGTCCGGCCAATACACCGCCTGGTCCAAGTTCCCAGAATGCGTTGGCACCTGCTGCTGCTGCGCTGCGCATGCAATCTTCCCAAAGAACAGAAGAAACTACCTGTTTAACCAATGCCGTTTTAATCGCCGCAGGATCAGCGACTGATTGGCCAGTCGTGTTGGTAAACACCGTAAACTTAGGAGCAGCGAAGGGCACGGTTTCAAGAAAAGCTGCAAAGGCGGCACGCGCTGGCTCCATCAACCTGGAGTGGTAGGCACCAGCTACATTTAGGAGAATAACCTTCTTCATGCCTCGATCTTTGGCGGCGGCTACAGCAGCGGCTATTTTGTCTTTTTCGCCCGATATGATGATTTGCCCAGGCGCGTTGAAATTCGCCGCTTCAATGTTAAAATCACGACAAAGTTCAGCTACCTTAGCTCGTTCTTCGCCAATAACAGCAGCCATGCCGCCAGAGGTTTGTTCACAGGCCAATTGCATAAGTCGGCCGCGTTCCGCGACGATCCGTAAACCCGTGTTGAAATCGAAAACCCCAGCCGCCGCATAGGCCGTTACTTCACCTAGACTCAAGCCGAGGGCGTATTTTATTTCAGGCAGTTTGCCTTGCTCCCGTAGTGAGGCAAGCAAAGACAAGCCATGCACGAAGAGCGCGGGTTGGCATATTTGGGTGGGGGTAAGTGCCGCGTCAGGCCCCTCGAAACTTACTTTCGAGAGATCCCAGCCCAGCACGTGATTCGCCTCTTTATAAAGAGCGCGCGCCGCGGCTGATGCCTCATAAAGCGATTTGCCCATGCCCGTTTTTTGAGCACCCTGCCCTGCGAATAATAATGCCAATCCCATGGTAGAAACCAATAAGACAAGCGTCGGGTGGCAGTGAATCCAAGCCCTAAAAATTTTCCCGAGCAGGAAACGCCCAACCGTCAGCTAGCTCTGCAAGAAAGCCCCTATCCTAAACAGGTGCCTGCTGGAGCGAGAAATGCAATCTGCCTCTCATGCGCTCATCGTTTGCGCACTATTAGTATCGGTCAATTTATCGCCTCCATCCCACCCAAACAGTCCGGATTTTCACGATTTCATGATCCTACGGATGTTCCCACTTCAGAGCGTGCTTGAATAACTCGTTTAAAGTTTCCATCAATTTATAGATCCACTCTCTGTGCTGAGGCAACCGACTGACAATCACCCTGCCTCCGCGACATCAGCAGGGTGCGATTTTTTACAAAGTCTTCTGGGAATATTTCATGAAAACACGTCCGCTCACCGGCACGATCACCGCTCTCGTCACACCCTTTCATCAAGGCAAGATTGCCCATGGCGATCTCAAGCGGTTAATCGAACACCAAATTCGCGGCGGCATTGATGGCCTCGTCCCTGTTGGCACAACGGGAGAATCACCGACTGTAAGCCACGAAGAGCATATTGATATTATACGAACCACCGTCGAGCTGACTCGAGGCCGTGTACCGGTTATCGCAGGTACTGGCTCGAATTCTACCCAGGAGGCGATCGAGCTCACACGTCAGGCCCACGAGGTTGGAGCTGATGCCATGCTGGTCGTCGCGCCCTATTACAATAAACCAGGCGCCGAGGGCCTTTTCAGGCATTTTAGCGCCGTAGCAGAGGCCACCGATAAACCGATCATACTTTATTCAATTCCGGGGCGTTGTGGTATCGAAATTGGAATTCCCGTGGTGGAGCGCCTACGCGCAAAATACAAGCACGTGCGTTGGATCAAGGAAGCGGGGGGCAGTGTCGATCGCGTCGATCAACTCAAGCAGGCACTTGGCTCAGACATCACCGTGCTAAGCGGAGATGACTCCCTCACCCTGCCTTTCATAGCCGTGGGTGCAGAGGGCGTAATCAGTGTGGCCTCTAATCTTTACGCCCGTGAAATTAGCCAAATGGTGCGACTCGCCCTTACCGGTGATTTCACCAAGGCATTAAAATCCCATCGCCGACTTTACCCGATGTTTAAGGCTATTTTCATCGAGTCTAACCCAAGCCCGATTAAATACGCCTTGGTGCGCGCGGGCATAATTGGCCACGCTGAGGTTCGACTGCCACTTAGTGAAATCAGTAAAGACAGTGAGCTGAAACTCAACAAGGTCTTGTCTGCCTTGGCCCGCTGAAAACGATCATGTCTATTTCAATTCTACTCAATGGCTCACGAGGACGGATGGGCCAAGCGATTGCCACCGCCGCAACGGAGGCAGGTGTCAGGATTGGAGCCGCTGTGGACGCCAGTGATGACATTGCCCGCCACGTGCCGCATTGCGATGTGATCATCGACTTCAGCTCGCACCATGCGACCCATAGTTTACTCGAGCTCGCCGTGGCTCATAAAAAACCCATCGTGATAGGAACTACCGGCCATTCCGCTGAGGATAAAGTTCGCCTATTAGCTCTGGCTGAAAAGGTTCCGTGCGTTTGGGCGGGAAATTTTTCGATTGGAGTTAATTTACTTTTTGCTCTTACTCGCCGAGCTTCCGCAATTCTAGGGGCAGATTATGACGTCGAAGTCATAGAAATGCATCATCGATTTAAGAAAGACGCGCCCAGCGGAACCGCTGCTCGCCTGCTCGAGATTATCATGGAAGAACGCAAGCTAACGACTGAGGCCTTGCGACACGGACGCGAAGGCATCACGGGCGAGCGAACCCCTAACGAAATTGGCATCCACGCATTGAGAGGTGGCGACGTCGTGGGTGATCACACTGTGATGTTTGCAGCTTTAGGCGAACGCCTAGAACTCACGCATAAAGCCAGCGACCGTGGTATTTTTGCCCGCGGTTCATTACGAGCGGCCCAATGGCTCATCGGACGAAAATCCGGCCTGTACGACATGCAGGACGTGCTCGGACTTAAGTGAACGCATAACCCTCCTCGCGGAAACTATTGTGATTACTTTCATTCAAGGCATCCTTGTCTCGGCGACTCCACTCCACGCCATCATCGAGTTGAACGACGTTGGGTATGAAGTTAATATCCCACTCACCAGTGCGGAAAAATTGCCCGCGCCGGGCGCGAGAGTTAAGCTACATACGCATGTAATTTACCGAGAAGATGCTCAGACACTTTACGGCTTCGCCACCATTGAAGATCGGGATTTTTTCCGCCTGATGATCGACAATGTGACCGGGATAGGCCCTAAGAGTGCGCTCGGAATCATGAGCCGACTTTCAGTTGAATCACTCGAATCTGCGATTCGCAGTGGGGATATTGGTTTACTCGCAAAATGCCCTGGTATCGGAAAAAAAACCGCCGAACGTCTCGTGGTGGAACTAAAGTCTAAAGTGCAGAACTCGATCAGCGGAGAAAAAAACTCAACTCAATCAGTTGCAGGTCAAGTATCCCCACCGGCGAGCGCGCATCGCGATGCTATCTCGGCCCTAGTTGCCCTCGGCTACAAAGCACCCGATGCTGATGCTGCGATTCGTCAAGCTGCGTTGGCTATCGGCGCTGGCGCCACAACCGAGGCTCTAATCAAAAAAGCACTGAGCTAATGAGGGCGCCCCCCCCTTTTGGCTCAGTGCCGAGGAATCTCGCTTAGCGCTGGAATTGATGTGCAGCTTGCTCAAATTGAGCATCAATGGGGCGACGAATGCGTAGCGCGCCTTTATCGGGCGTGAGATCAACTTTGTTTTCAAACCGCAACTCTTCGGCGCCGATGCGTTGCATCGAGGTAACTTGTACCCGTTGCATCCAATCAAAACGGGGATCAATCGGGCCGGTAGCCATTGGGGTATTTGGCTGAGGATTCGCCCCCATTGAATACGCGACAAACACAGGCTGGAGCTCTGAGGTTCTGGAGGTCACAGAAACGGTGCGAGGCAAGTCACGAGTGGATTTCGGAAGGTTCGAAGCTGGGGTAAACTGCACACTCGCGATGACGGAGCTTTCTGGCGCGAGTGAGGCCATCCCGCCAGAGCTGTTTCCGTTGCGCATCACCACAATGAGGGCGATACAAGCAGCTGCTGCGCAAAGGGCGGTCGCGTAATTACCCAGAGTCCAGCTCGAGCGAAATCCTCCGAATTCTAACACTTTCGACTCAGTAGGCGCAGCAATCTCTTCTGCGGCGGTACTTTGGGCCAATAAGCTACAGCCTTTGTGCATTTGGCAGTATTGGCGGTAAATTTTACGCCGCGCGGGATTGGTCGTGACCTCGGCTTCGAGCCGACGGGCGTCGCTACCACTAATCTCATGATCGAGATACAGGTTAAGCAGTTCGATGAATTCGATGTCGTTCATTTGAAGTCCTCCCCAAGTTTTGCTTTCAAGCTGTCACGGGCGCGGGCGATGCGGCTTTTCACCGTTCCCACTGAGATTTTCAGGATATCGGCAATCTCCTCATAGGAGAGATTCTGGATGTTTCTCAAAGTAAGAATCTCACGGTGTTTAGTGCTAAGTTTTTCCATGCCCTTGCCGATACGCGCAACAAATTCCGATGTTACAGTGATATCATCAGGGGTTTCCACTTGAGCAGGTATGATGTCAGCGAGGGTCGTTTCGCTATCCGCGCTTAGAGGTGCATCGAATGACACTGATTTATCCCGCTTGCGACGCCACCAATACCAATAGCGATTACGCGCCAGATTAGTCGCGATCTGATAAAGCCAGGTGGAAAAGGCGGAGTCCCCTCGGAAATTGACTAGACCTCTATGCGCTCGGATGAACGCATCCTGCGTGACCTCTTCTGCGTCCTGCTGGTTGCGCAGGAGTTGGTGCACCATCGAATAAATGCGATCCCAATAACGTGAGACCATTTCGTCGAACGCTGCTTGATCGCCGTTTTTAAAACGGGCCACGAGATCGTGATCCAAGGCAACTTCTTGAGCTTTTGAGGACATACGTGCTGCCTCTTTCTGATGGGAGTATTGTTCGATTGTTCCCAAAATATTTTGCGGTATCTCGGACTAGTAGGTGGATAGTTTGCTGCGGTCAATCGTACGGCAGCATTCGCGGAGAAAATTCTTGCCAAGCGCCGCGGGCAAAACCCATTTTCCGCAGTTCCATCGGTCCTGGGCTGGTAGCTCAATGGTAGAGCAGCATCCTTTTAAGTTGTTGGTTCCGGGTTCGAATCCCGGCCAGCCCACCACCGATGAGCCCCTAATTGAGGTGTGTCAGACCTCACGCAAGGTCTGCTTAAGCCATTTCAGAGACAGGCAAACCTACCTAGATTCGTTCGTTTAGTTTTTAAAACACACGTTGCGCGCCTACTTCTTGCATTATTCCCTTAGTTTCACTTTAAAAAGACACCGCCGCTTGCTCACGACCAACTATCATGAGCTGGCCATCAGTTTTACCCAAAAGAAGAAACCTTTCTAAATTTCTTGCCGCGCCAAATGCTTGGCTCAATAGCTTTACCAAGTTACTTTATCAAATCCACGCCATGAAACTCGTTTCGAAGCATTTCCTCCTCCTCGCACTCAGCGCGGCCGTCGTTTTAAGCGGCTGCGCAAAGAAACCAGTTCGCCCTGACCCAAGTGCGACCCTAATCGGTCCTAACACCGGCGGAAATATTAACCCCCAAGATGTCTCCACTACAGCGGATCAGAATTCTGGCCTGCAACAGCGTCTCGCTGATGGTGTCATTGATGACGGCCACACCATTCGTGGCCTACTCGGCGCCGTTTATTTTGAATTTGATCGCTCGGATATATCCAAACCCGATGAACGCGCCAAACTCAAGGCCGCCAAAGAGTATCTCGATAAGAACCCCGATCAACGCCTGCTTCTCGAAGGTCATGCTGACTGGCGCGGCACTTCGGAATACAATCTAGGTCTCGGTGACCGTCGCGCGAACGCCGCCAAGAAATACCTGGAAACCCTTAAGGTTCCGGCCGATAAACTAGAAACCCTGTCAAAGGGCAGCGAAGAATCCAAGAAGAGCGGCACGGATGAAGAAATGAAGAAAGATCGCCGCGTCGAACTCGTGATTATCAAGAAACAGTAATCGAACGAATTTCACACTTTAGAAAACTAAAGCCCCGGTATCAAACCGGGGCTTTTTGTTTTCCAGTATCCTTCGAGGGACGAGGCTTTAAGCGTAGCGCTTAACGCACGCCGGCCAAATCGGCAAAAATGCGTCGAGTAGTCTCAATGCCTTTTTTCATGACATCCAAATTGAAACTCTCATTAGGTGCATGCAAATTGTCTTCGGGCAAAAATAGGCCAAACATCACTGAGTCTAATCCCGTAACACGCTTGATATCGGCGATGATCGGGACGCTCCCCCCCTCGCGCAAGTAAAGCGGCGCTCGACCCCAAACTGAAGTAATCGCGGTATCCGCTGCTTGAAAGGCCCGAGCCAAAACGGGCGACTGCTCTTTAGGCGTGTTGGAGCGTCCTGGAGGTACAACGACGTAGGGATCCCCTTTATGCTGATCAATAAATTCGAGCTTCACGCCCTTGGGCGTACGAGCACGGATTGCATCCATGACCAGTTTTTTGATTTTGTCTGGCTGTTGGTTGGGCACAAGCCGGCAACTGATTTTAACGAAGGCTTTACTAGGGATGACCGTTTTAGTGCCTTCACCCTGGTAGCCCCCGCCAATGCCGTTAAACTCCAGGGTAGGCTGGAAGCGCGCTGATTCAAATGGTGAGAACCCTGGTGTAGTGTAAAACGTGTCGATACCGAGAAACTCCGCATAGGCTTTTTCGTCCGCACCCAACTTCTTCAACTCGTCGCGCTCCCACGGGTGCACGTCGAGCACATCATCATAGAATCCGGGCACGTTCACGCGACCTTCCGGTGTGTGCAGCGTGGAGATTATCTCCGCTAGCGCCTGGATGGGATTGCGCAACACACCTCCGTGTAGCCCCGAATGCAGATCTCCTTTCGCGCCAGTAAGCTGGACATCAAAAAGGGTGAGCCCGCGTAGACCGCACGTGAGCACGACCTGTTGTTCATTAGGTAAGGCCGTATCCGACAAATAAACAAAGTCCGCCGTGCTGAGCCGGTCTTTGTAGCTTTCCAGAAATTTAGGGAAACTTGGGCTACCCATTTCCTCTTCACCCTCGATCAGGAAAGTAATGCGCAAGGGCAGATTGGGATGCTGCTCCAACAAACGTGCGATCGCCGTAATGTTGGTCATCAAAGGGCCTTTGTTGTCCGCCGCACCACGGCCATAAATACGATTTCCGCGTATGGTCGGTTCAAACGCAGGAGTTGTCCACAGGTTCAAAGGGTCAGCCGGTTGCACATCATAATGTCCGTATACGACCACATGCGGCCAGGCGGGATTATCTCCGCGGCTGGCTAGAATAATAGGATGCAACTCGGTTGCGACGACCTCCACCTTAAAGCCCATTGAACCGAGCAAATCTGAAACGAAGCTTTGAGCTCCGCGCATGCCTTCACGAAATTTAGAGTCGGCTGAAACCGACGGATGACGGATGAATTCTTTGAGTTTTTCTACCGGATCGAACATCACTACACTTTGGTGAAGTTCCTCCCCAGCCGCCAACCGGAAAACACCACTGCTTTCGATTAATGCTTAAAATGCCGCGAGCCGGTGAAAACCATCGCCATGCCTCGTTCATCGGCAGCGGCAATAACTTCGGCGTCTCGCACAGAGCCGCCAGGCTGAATCGCACAGGTAGCCCCAGCTTCTGCCGCCGCAATCAGACCGTCGGCGAAAGGGAACAGCGCTTCACTCGCTACGACCGAGCCCTTTAAATTTAAACCGGCTTCACCCGCTTTCCATACGGCGATACGCGAACTATCCACACGTGCCATCTGGCCAGCGCCGACCCCGAGGGTCTGTTCGCCGCGGCAATAAACGATGGAGTTGGATTTCACGTGTTTACCCACTTTCCAGCCAAACATCATCGCGCTCCATTCTTCGGCGCTGGGTTGACGTTTCGTAACGACTTTAAATTCACGCACGTTCCCGAGAGTGCGGTCGCGATCTTGCACGAGGACCCCGCCAATGACCGAGCGAATTTCCTGTAATGCATCTGCGCCCATGCCTTCTTTCGCGATCATGAGCCGGAGGTTTTTCTTTCTTGAAAAAAGCTCGAGCGCCTCAGGACTGAAACGGGGAGCAATTATAACTTCGGTGAATATTTCTGCTATCGCCTTGGCCAAATCAGCATCGAGCGTGTTGTTAACGATTATGATGCCGCCGAAAGGCGCTTGGCGATCTGTTGCGTACGCTTTGCCCCATGCTTCGATAAGTGTGTCCGCACTGGCAACCCCACAGGGATTGGTGTGCTTGAGAATCGCTACCGTCGGGCGCTCAAACTCACCGATGAGATAAGTCGCAGCAGTGATATCTAAAATATTGTTATAGCTCAGCTCCTTACCCTGCAGTTGTTCATAATGATTATGGAATGTGCCGTACAAGGCTGCACGTTGATGCGGATTCTCGCCGTAGCGTAGGTTCTGAGCTTTCTTCCAGGAAAGTAAAAGCGTCGCCGGCAAGCCGCTCAATGCCTCAATATCCGGCTCTTCAGATTGTGCCTCTAAATAGTTGGCGATAGCGCCATCGTAGCTCGCCGTGCGCTGAAATACTTTTAAAGCGAGTTTGCGGCGGAGTGTTCGCATCGTGTCACTCCCCTCGCCAGCCTCCAGAGCTAATAAGACCGCCGTGTAATCTTTGCTATCGCAGACGACCGTCACACTTTCGTGATTCTTCGCCGCACTGCGCAGCATAGACGGTCCGCCGATATCAATATTTTCGATCGCTTCCTCAAATTCCACGTGAGGCTTGGCTACGGTCTCTTCAAAGGGATAAAGATTAACTACTACCATATCGATCAACTCGATGTGGTTTTTCTTCGCTTGAGCTAAATGTTCCGGTTTGTCGCGCCGGCAAAGCAGGCCACCGTGGATTTTCGGATGCAGCGTCTTGACTCGCCCTTCCATGATTTCAGGAAAGCCGGTGTGGGCCCCTACCTCGGTTACTGGCAGGCCTTTTTCGGCGAGCAATTTAGCCGTGCCACCGGTCGAAAGCAGTGTGTAGCCGTGCTTCTTCACAAGCGTCGTCGCGAATTCGACCAGACCCTGTTTGTCACTAACGGAAAGAAGCGCGAATTTTGCCATAGGTCGTTTTTTGCGCACGCAGACGATGCGCAGCAAGCCCGAAGCAGACCTTGGCCTCAACTCAGCTCATGCTTGCTCGAGACGGCATTATGCGTCTTTTTCCATTTGTGTCCTGCAGTTCCTACGAAGTTCCCGGCCTTACCGCTTCCCTCGATAAAATAACCTACCATCATGGAGGGGCTAGCCTACCGATGGAAAAACCGCATGCTTTTGTTTACTTTGTGACCATTCACAATGGTTCCGAGCACACGATTACCTTGCTGGGACGCAAATGGGTCCTCGAACATAGCGATGGCTCTCATCAAGTAATGGAGGGCGATAAAATTATCGGAGAAAATCCCCGCCTAGCCCCAGGTGAACACTTCTCCTACAATAGTTACCACGTGACCGGCTGCGAAGCGCTTGCGTCTGGTTCTTTTCATGGCGTCGATGAAACGGGGCGCAAAGTTCATGCCTTGCTACCCCCTTTTGAGCTCAAAATTCCCTCCCAGGGCGAATAAGGGGGCCCCAGAAAACTCTCCTGCATCGTTGTTAGTGGCCGGTTTTGCTAGCCGCCTTGGAAATTCGTTCTCGTTCTCGTCGGAGAACTCGTGTTTGCTCTTTCTTTCATGAAGTTAACAGACCTCAACCGCGCGGGTGGCATCGGTGCCAATTCGATGTACATCGAGCTCGGCGAACTCCGCATCGTCATCGACTGCGGTTTAAATCCCAAAGAAGTCGGCCGTGCCGCTTCACCTGATCTCTCGCTGATCCGCGATAAATCTATCGATCTCATCATCATCACGCACTGCCACTTGGATCACATTGGCAGCCTGCCTGTTTTGATGCGGGAACATCCCAACACCCCAGTGTTGATGACAACCTCCAGCCGCATGCTTATTGAGCGCATGCTCCACAATTCCGCCAATGTGATGATGCGCCAACGTGAAGAGGCGAACATCCCCGATTACCCACTGTTCACCCATGAAGAAATCGAGCGCTGCGGCAAACGCATGATCGGTTTGAATTTCAACCAAGCCAAACAATTCCGCGGTGCTAAAGACGAGATTGAGATCGTGTTCCACCCCGCCGGCCACGTCGCCGGCGCTGCTGCGGTCGAACTCGTTTACAAACACCGAGCCATCTTCTTCACCGGCGATGTCCTCTTCACCGACCAACGTACCCTTAAAGGCGCCCGCTTCCCCGCCGGCCACTTTGATACGGTCGTGACTGAGACGACCCGCGGCACCACCGAACGCCCTCTCGGCAAGAGCCGCTCAGAGGAAATGATCCGCCTAGTCGCTAGCATCAACGATACCATTCAACGCGGCGGCTCGTTCCTCATCCCCGTCTTCGCCCTCGGTCGCATGCAAGAGGTGCTCACTATCATCCACGATGCGCGCAAATTCGGCAAACTCGTTGATTTCCCAATTTTTGCCTCAGGCCTCGGCATGGACCTCGCAGATTATTTCGACGAGATCAGCCGCAAGACTAAGCACGTCCAATTCAACCGCGGCATCATCAAAGAGCTTAAAATCAAACCTACCCCCCGCAAACTGGTTGCGGGCCAAGATCCAGGTCAAAACGCCCTCTACATCATCAGCTCCGGCATGCTCGTAGAACGCACGCCCAGCTACACCCTCGCTTCCGGACTCCTTGGTGACGCCCGTAACACCATCGGATTTGTCGGCTACTGCGACCCCGAGACCCCAGGAGGTGAGCTCCTCGCATCCTCCCCTGGTGATACATTCCTATTTAAAACAGCCAACGTAAAAGCTAAGATCAAAGCCCGCGTTGAACGCTTCGAACTCAGCGGCCACGCCGACCGTGAAGAACTTGTCCAATTTGCCGTCCAGACCGAAGCCCGCAGCGTCGTTCTCACCCACGGTGATCCAGCCGCCCGCGCCTGGTTCATGGAGCAGCTCAAAGCCCAGATGCCCAAGAGCACCATCCTCGACCCTGTCCCACTTCAAACCTATCAAGTGTAAATAATTGCGCAGGAAATACGCCGCAGCAAATCCCTGCCTCCAGAAAAGCCGGCCACAGCGCCGGCTTTTTTGTTATATTTTCACCAACTCGCGCAGTCGCGCCGCAACAATGGGTCCACCTGCAATGTAAACAATTCGGCCCATTTTCAAATCAAACGATCGCATCGGTAATTGCGCGCCGTTGATAAATGTCACCTCTCCGCCTGAGGCGCGCACCAGAGCAATTGCTGCCGCCAGATCCCAAATCTTCACATTGAAATCTACGCAACCATCAAACAATCCCGCCGCCACATAAGCTAGATGCAGCGTAGCGCTCCCAAGACCGCGAATTTTAAACTGGGTCAGCACCGCATTAGCCGATGGCAACAGCGCCGGATCAAACGGACGATGAAACCCGACAATGCTTTCACGATGCGGGGCAACGTTCAGCACCGAAACCACACGATCTCCATCGTGCATACCAAAACCCGGGCCGCCATGCATCAATACGCGCCGGCTTAAGTCATAAACGACACCATAAACGGGCTCTCCTCGTTCACACAAGGCCAGTGAGATTGCGCAATGAGGAATCCCAAGGGCAAAATTGTTGGTCCCATCAATGGGATCAAGCACCCATGAATAAGTTGAAGTCACCGGAATCGCCGCATCGGTCTCGGCCAATTCTTCACTAAAAAATTGGTCGCCCGAAAACTGAGCACCCAACTCGCGGAAAATATTCTCCGAGATCGCGACATCAATCGCCGTTACCCGCGTGCCGTCACTTTTCCACCGGCTCTCAGCCCGACCGAATTCGGCATGCAATAATGCCGTTTGCGCGACTACCGCGCGCTTCGCTGCTTCGATTCGTTTTAATAAAGCTTCGTTGGCCATCAGATCACGAAACACAGAATCAAGCCGTAATACCAATTCCTTTTCGGGCCGTTTCGCGAATTCCTAGTTCCAAAAATCGCACACTTACTCCGGCTTATCCGCGCGTAACTGGTGGCCTCGCGACACGGTCGCAGATTTTCCGCTCTTATTTATACGATCTAAGACCGCAGCCAATTTTCTTCGTTTCTCATCCGCTTGAGCAAACATTTCAAATTGTGCCCCGCTCTCCTCAACACCGGAAAATCGCACACTCACCAACCGCAGTTTACGTCGTTGGTTCCAAGCCTCGCGTAGAAGAAGCGCCACCAAAGGATAAAACGGCGCCTCCAGATCCGTTGCTTCTTGTAAACTGCGCCCGTGATTGGTCTGGGTAAAATCTCCGTATCTAACCCTGACCGTAATCGTTTTCACCCGTTTACCATCGGCTCGTACTTTAGGCAATAATTCATCGATCATCCGTTTGGCCACACGCTCGATTACCGTGAATTCACCGACGTCTTCGGCAAACGTCTCTTGCTGGGAGTAACTTCTGGCGTCCTCCACCTCTGTCTCTACCTCACGGTCATCTTCGCCTCGTGCCAGCGCGGCGATTTCAGCCCAATTACTTCCCAGCGCTACTTTTAAATCGCTCTCACTTCGATTAAGTACGTCCCCAATTAGATTCAATCCATGCGTCGCCAAAGCCGCCTCCGTCTTCGCTCCAATTCCAGGCAACTTACCGATACTCAGCGGTGCTAAAAATTTCTGCTCTTCGCCACAGGGTACGACCACAAACCCTCGCGGTTTCCTCAGTTTACTGGCGATCTGAGCAACCAACTTATTGGAAGCAACACCCATGGAAACAGGTATCTGCAATTCATCCCATATTTTCCGCTGCAACCCCCGCACTGCCTTTTCGACCTCAGCCGGGGTTTTTAACCCGCAAGGCCCTAAATCCAGATATCCCTCATCAATCGAATTGCGCTGTACTAAGGGGGTCAGCGATTCGCATTGATCAAACATCAAACCGGAAACTTTACCATAAAGTCCGCTGGTATGCGGTATCAGGATCAATTCCGGACATACTCGCATAGCGTGTGCGGTCGGCATCGGGGTGTAAACGCCACAAGCCCGCGCCTCATAACTTGCCGAGGAAATGATCCCCCTTTCAGTCCCTCCTACAGCACATTTAGTCCCGCGCAAATTGGGTCGTAGCGCTTGTTCACAGGCCACGAAAAAAGCATCAGCATCGAGATGAACAATGAGCGGCGGCCCTTCCATGTCTTACGATCACAAATTTCTCGACGCTCCAGCCAAGCGAATTCCTAACCGTCGCATCTTAGTTTCGACTAAGATCGTCACAAAATAGGTGAGACTTCGCTTTGAATCTGAGCGATTGGACGAACGGTAATCAGCCGCACAACTGCTCGATTTTCAGCACGCGATGCCGCCATGGAAACACCGAAAACTGCCTCCCAATCATTCGCCGCATCCATGTCCACCAGCATTTGAGAAACCTCCATTTCACCCACTACCGCAGTAGCCAACACTCCTTCGGTCACCACCTCGCCAAAGTGCGTGTTTTTAGCCGCACGTCCTTCAGGGTCCAGGCGGAAGCGCCCACGCGCTTCTCCATAGTCCGTAAACGCCAATCGTTCCGTCTCATGCTCCTCGTCCCAAGAAAGCGCCCTTTGCAGTACCGTGAAAATCTCCGCTCGAACCAGTCGCTTAAAAGCAGCGGTTTCTCGCGTCACATCGAAGCTTATCGGCCTGGCCGGTTTATCGTCACCGCCTTTTTCAATGGCGACCCAATCCGGGTTTTTTAACCGCTCCCATTCTTCCAATAAACTCGTATCCACACCACGGATCAACTCGCGGAAATAAATCTCCATCTCTACAACTTCTTCAGTTTTTGCACTGTCTGGTACCGTTTGCGCGAGCACTTTCAAGACCTGGGTGAGATGTCGAAGTAGCAACCCCTCCATGCGCTCTAAACCATAATCTTTAACGTAATCCCCGAACGAGCGATAACCTTCAAACATTTCTCGAGCGATCGACTTAGGACGCACCGTCTCCCCCTCGACCCAGGGATGTGCAGCCGCAAAGGCATTAAACGTGTCGTATAAAAATTCCCGTAACGGCTTCACGTGCTCGACCTCTTCTAATTTTGCGATGCGCTCGTCGTACTCGACCCCTGCGGCCTTCATCTCAGCCATTTTTTCTGTTTTCAACCGATCTACCTGCCGCCGCAAAAGAGCCTCAGGATCCTCGACGATCGACTCGCAAAGCGTCAGCACATCGAACGGATAATCGACCGATTCACGATTTAGCAGCGGCAAAGTATCCAGCAGATAGAGCGATAGCGCCTGATGAAGGGAAAAGTCATCCTGTAGCTCCACATTAACGCGCAGTTTTCTGTCATTCAGTCCACGCTTTGCACGAGGGATAATTTCTACAATTTTCCGATCCAGGAGCGCGCGAAACAGTTGCCACGCTCGTTTACGTACTGCCGGCTTACGCGCGGCCGACTCATGTGAATCCGCGATAAGCTTTCGCATATCCCGACATCCATCCCCATCACGACTGAGCATGAGTAGCATCATTCCGTGTGAAATTACGAATCGCGACGTGAGGCCCTCGGGTGGCGCCGTCTGCAAACGCTCGAATGTTTTAGCGTCCCATCCAACCGCGCCCTCAGGTGCTCGGGCTTTCACGAGTTTCCTTAACTTCTGAGGATTACCGGCTAATTTCTCTTCAGCTCGCCTGTTCTCGATTACATGTGCCGGCGCCTGCGCGATTACATAACCTCGATCATCAAAACCAGCACGGCCGGCTCGACCTGCAATTTGACGAAAATCTCGCACCGCTAAAATCGCCGCCTTTTTCCCGTCATACTTCCATAGTTGGGTAAATAACACCGTTCGAATCGGCACGTTGATACCAACCCCCAGCGTGTCTGTGCCACAAATTACTTTCAGTAGACCTTTTTGCGACAGCTGTTCGACGAGAATTTTATACTTAGGCAGTAGACCGGCGTGGTGCACCCCCACCCCATGACGTAGCCAGCGTTTCACTTCCTTGCCATACGGGCTATTGAATTTCACTCGCTCGAGTTCTGTTGCGATCGCTGCTTTCTCTTCGCGTGAACACACCTCAAGGCTCATCAAATCTTGTGCTGCCTCTGCCGCGTCGCGCTGCGTGAAATGCACGAGATAAACGGGCGCTCGCTTCTGGATCAGCACCTCCGCTACTCGCTCGGTGAGTGCGGTCTCAGAATACTCAAAGGACAATGGTACGGGCCGACGCTCACTTCTTACGGTAGTGGTTGCCGCTCCCGTGACCCGCATCAGTTCTCGTTCAAAAAACTCCGTCGCACCCAGTGTCGCTGACATTAACAAATAGCGCGCCCCGGGCATTGTTAGTAACGGCACTTGCCACGCCGTTCCGCGATCCGGGTCTGAATAGTAGTGAAATTCGTCCATAATCACGGCCTTAATCGCTGCCGCCCGCGGACCCCCTCCAAGCGCGATATTAGCCAGGATTTCTGCTGTGCAACACAGCACCGGTGCATGCAAATTTACGCTGGCATCACCTGTCATCATACCGACGTTTTCCGGACCGAAATCACGGCATAGCGACAAGAATTTTTCATTCACGAGCGCTTTGATCGGGCAGGTATAAATTGAGCGTTCATTAGCACACAGCGACTTAAAATGGAGCGCTGCAGCCACGAGCGATTTTCCCGACCCTGTCGGTGTGGCTAGAATAACATTTTTCCCATCGAAAAGCTCAAGGATCGCCTCCTCCTGTTCAGGGTAAAGCGTGAGTCCCTTCGCCGCCGCAACTGCGAGAAATTTGTCCATGACGGCATCCACGGTTGGCTTGCCGGCCAACGGTGCCAGTGGTGGAGTCGGCGACATCATTACCGCAGAACGCCGATTCCGTGCGCACAAGACAAGCCTTGGTCATTTAAGCAGCGCCAATCCGCTCGATCGCGCACACTTCGATACGATCCCCAGCAATTTGGCGCCAACGTACATTCCAGCCCGCAACGCTCATGCCGTAAATCCTCGTAGATTCGGTTTGATAAGCCGGTTGGTGATTATGCTGCAAAAGCTGACGCAAGAGCGCGATCGTAGCCGCGCCTTCATCTGGAGTCGCGGCCATCACTTGTTGCATCAATGCATCAGAAATGACGACCGCATCCACCGCACGTGCCGCTGGTGCCGCCTGCGCCCAATCAGCCCGAGCGTCGACGGGTGCCTCACACCAAGGCAAATACGGTTTCACGTCAAATACGGGAGTCCCGTCCACCGCATCAATTCCCGCCACGCGCAATGCCAAGCTGGGTGCAGATTCGATGGCGATTAACCGCACCAGACTCAGCCCGAGACCGTTCGGTCTGTTCGGCGAACGCGAAGCAAACACTCCGACGCGTTCATTTCCGCCAAGTCTCGGCGGTCGGACAGTCGCTGTGCCTGACCACCTCACATTATGATGAAACTGCGTGATCAGCCACACATGCGAAAACGCCGCTAGTCCACGCACAAATTCTTCGCGCGCGAATTCCGGCATAAACACAACCCGCCCCTCGGCCTCAGACACTAGTCCACTTTGTCGCGGGATACCAAATTTCTCCAAAAACGGCGTGCGGAGCGTTGCCACTGGCCGCAGGACCAACGGTTCACTCGTAGAACTGGAATCAGCAGACATCGTTTGAAGTCTTGTATGCCGAAAAGACGAATCGCAACGCTGCACTACCTCTCATTCATTAACAGCACCAATCCTGTTTTCAAGAGCATGATCTACTTTATGTTACCTCCTGCGCACGCGCATTGACCCCACTCAGACTCCGGCCCCAAGCTATCTTCATTCGAATGAGTCGCCTCACTTGCTACCGTTGTTTTTGGCCACAGTCCCTTTGTTGGTGCGGCTCCATCACGCCGATGCCAACACGCACCAAGTTTGTCTACCTCATGCACCCTAAAGAATTCAAACATGAGAAAGCGGGCACGGGACGGCTGACGCACCTTTGTCTTTCTACAAGTGAGATCCACATGGGCCTAACTTTTGACACGCATGAAGCGGTCCAAGCGATTATTGCGGATCCTTCCAACTTCCCGGTTTTGGTTTATCCCGGACCAGACGCGCGCAACCTGACCACTGGATCCCTTAACGAGACAGATCTTAGCGGCCGGCAACTTGTGCTTTTATTGCTCGATGGAACCTGGAGCGGCGCTCGCAAAATGCTCCGCCTAAGTCCAAGTCTGCAAAGACTCCCGCGCGTGATGTTCACCCCAACCGCACCCAGTCGCTTCATTATCAAACAACAGCCGCAGGCCGGTTGTCTATCGACTCTCGAAACCACCCACGAACTCTTGCTCGCGCTGGAAAAAACCGGCCTCGATAATTATCCGCTCCCCAGTCAGCTGCTCGATCTCTTCGCCCGGATGCAGGCCTATCAAATCCGTTGCGCCTCCGACCCTGCTCTCGCCGGCTACCGCCGCCGTGCCTATCGCACTCCAGCTGAACGCGTACTGACGCCTATTCGCAGACGTTACATTCCCACCGCGACTGAAACTCCGACGCCATCAACCTTCGCACCACCGCCGTTAACTATTTAAACAAGTTCATGTGTTTTCGCCTAGCCGTTGCGCCGGCACTGCACACGATTAATGCCATGAGTTCCCCTTTTGCTCACCGCTTATCACTCTGCCTTGTCCTATCGGTCGCACTACTGACCCCCGCCCTTGTTGGAGCCGATCGCGTTACGTTGAATTTCAATCCTGATTGGCGTTTTCTTAAAGCCGATCCAACCGGAGCAGCCGCATTGTCCTATGATGATTCAACTTGGGCTTTCGTATCCGCTCCACACACGTACAATGACACCGATACCTTCGATAATTGGTCTACCCCGGGTCATCGAGGCGAACAGATCCAATGGAGTGGTCGCACGTGGTATCGTAAAACCTTCACCCTCCCCGGATCCAGCACAGGCAAAAAAGTTTTCATCGAGTTCGAGGCCGCCCGCCAAATCGCCGAAGTTTACCTCAATGGTAAGCTTCTAGGCGTCAGCAAGTCCGGCTTCACTCCCTTCGGTTTCGACTTAACCCCACACCTTCGTCCGGCCGGACAGCCCAACGTACTCGCCGTAATGTGCGATAACCGTTTCATGAAAGATCCGCTTGATCCTTCGATCTCAGCCCAGGCCGCCACCGACGAAAAAACGCACCCAAATCTAGCAAAACTTTCCGAGCAATTCAACGAGTCCATTCCTGAAAATCTCGAGGATCTCAAAGCCGACCAGATCCCATGGAATAACCCCCACTGGCATCCCGCGCATGGTGGTCTTTACCGCAATGTCCGCCTCCACCTTACCGATCCACTGCACATCTCCCTCCCACTTTTTAGCTTCCTGGAAACCGCTGGACCTTATGCCTACGCCACTGAAATTACTGAAAAATCTGCACTCATCGGCTTGGAAGTTCCAACCCGAAACGAGCGCTCTACCGCAGAGGAGGTCGAACTCCACGCAGAAGTCTTCGACGCCTCTGGCCATTCAGTCCTAGTTTTCACTGATAAAAAATCCGTCGCCGCTGGCGCCTCCGTCGACTTCAAATTTTCCGCTAAATTAGCGAGTCCACATCTCTGGGAGCCAGCCTATCCCCACGTTTACCGCGTCGTATCTTCGCTCCGACTTGCAGGTCAAATAATCGATACAACCGAAATTCCCCTCGGCATTCGTCACGTTCGCTGGGACACAGCTTCCGGTTTTTATATCAATGGTCAGCATTTGAAGCTTCACGGCTGGGGTCAAAAACCCACCAACGAATGGGCTGGTCTCGGCGCCGCGCTTCCCGATTGGCTACACTTTTACACCCTCGAACTTATGCGTGCTGGCGGCGGCAATTTCGTTCGTTGGGGCCACGCGGCCGCGGGACCCGCACAAATTTCCGCTGGAGACCGTCTCGGCATTGTCGCGCTTCAACCCGGCGCAGACGGCGAACACGACACCATCGGAGGGGCCTGGAAACTACGCGCCAGCGTGTTCCGCGACGCTATTATTTATTTCCGTAACAACCCCTCGATTTTACTTTGGGAAGGCGGCAACCAAAAGATCACCCGCGCACACGCCAAGGAACTCCGCGGCTATATGGATAAATATGATCCCCACGGAGGCCGCGCCTACACGCACCGCCGCGCCGATGCCGTCACCGCTGAATTCATGGACGTCGGCGTCGGCACCGAAGGTGGACGCGAAATCGCCCGCCTCCCTGTCGTCGAAGGTGAATATAACCGCGAAGAATCCCCGCGTCGGGTCTGGGATAATTTCTCTCCACCCAACTTCGGCTACCCCGAAGCGAAGGGACAGACCTACCAACTCAACTCGGAGCAATTTGCCGTAAATGAGGTTGGCCACTACGTAAAAAAACTTGGGGCCGATAATCACGCCGGCGGCGGTAACTGGATTTTCTCCGACAGCACCAGCGGTGGTCGCGTCGCAGTCGAGGTCACTCGCAACAGCGGGGAAGTCGACGCGGTGCGTCTACCGAAGGCCGCTTTCGATGTGATGACCGCCATGTGGAGAGACGAGCCTCAAGTTAAGATCATCGGTCATTGGACCTATCCCGCTGGCACCAAAAAATTGATCTACATCGCCTCCAATGCGACAGAAGTTGAACTTTTCCTTAACGGTAAGTCACTCGGCCTAGGCAAACGCTCGGATCGCTACCTTTTCACCTTTCCCGAGACCGTATTTGCACCAGGTGAACTCAAGGCCGTCGCCAAGAACGATGGTAAGATCGTTGCCATCGACACGAAACGCACCGCGGGTACTCCTGTCGCCCTGCGCCTCACGACCATGACTGCGCCGGGCGGACTACGCGCTGATGGCTCAGATGTTGCCCTGATCGACATCGAAGCAATCGATGCCCAAGGCCAGCGTTGTCCCACCGTACAGCCTCGGGTCGATTTCACTTTCGAGGGCCCAGGCACTTGGCGCGGTGGATATAATAGCGGCAAACTCGACTCGACTAACAATCTGTTCCTCGACCTCGAAGCCGGCATCAATCGAGTAGCCGTCCGGGCCTCTCGTACTCCAGGCAAACTCATGATCCAGGCTCGGAGCTCGGGTCTCACTGCCGCAAGTGTTGAAATCACCTCTATCGCCTACTCGGGAACAGCGCCTGCATCAGGTCAGGTGATACTTCCCTCCCAAGCGCCAACCCGTACAATCAAGGCTAGCTCGTCACCCATCGCCAAATCGAGTGGTCCAATCATGCTCGGGAAATTTATTAAAACGTTGAACTACACCGCACCCAACGCCGCGATCGTACACGTTGAAGTCGATGCTCGTTCGGGTAAAAATGCTTACGTTAACGCTGAGACCCCATTGCCCGCGCTCCCGCTTGAACTCATCGGCGCCGATTGGGTGCAAGCCGACAACCGCGACTCAACCTATAGCGCTGTAGATCTAATGGAAATCGCCGTAGCCGCCGGCAGCACCATTACCATAGCTCACGATAATCGCCTGCCACGTCCAGCCTGGCTTACGAAGCAATTTCAAGCCACCGGAACGAAAATCAACGTCGAGGGCCAGACTCTAGAACTCTTCGCTCACTCGACCAAAAAAGACGTCAGCTTCACCTTCGGAGCCAATACCGAAGACACCCGCATCAAGGATGCTGCGATGTATATTGTCTTCGTGAACGCTACCTCTGCGAAATAACCAAAATCCTCAGCGCCACTCGTGCCGCGGATAGCGGCGCGAGAGTTCGGCTTTTACTTTCGGGTACATCTCGCGCCAGAAACTCGTCAGGTCGTCCGTCACCTGAATCGCTCGGTGGTTAGGTGCCAGTACTTCAAATTTCACGGGTACGCGGCCGTGGCCGATGGTGAATTTTCCTTCCACCCCAAAGAGCTCCTGAATGCGAGCGCTCATGATCGGTGGGCCTTCTTTATGATAACTTAGTTTAGCTTTTCTCCCGTTACCCATTGTGAGTTTTTCCGGCAGATAATCGTCAAGCACGGCCAGTTGTTCCGCCGTGAGCCAATCGCGTAGCACGGGCATTACCTCTTTTTCTTTTACCCCACGTGCACTCGTTTCGCCGAAACAAATTTGCTCAATGAGTGTGCCGCGGTCGGCTTCCGTAAGCAAGTTGACCTCGAGCTCAGGGAACCATTCAGCCAGACGATTTACGCGCACAATCCATTGTTCAACAGTCTCATCCCATGCGTCGATCGTGATACGGCCAGCAAGGACTTCTTTTGTTAGAAGCGCGGCCGCTTCGTTCATCGGCACATCCTCCGAGTTGCCCTTGGCCTCAAGTACAAGATCGCGAAAGCGTTTCTCTTTTCTGGCTACAACTCGCTTCGACTGATCATCGTAAAGAACCCCACGGGCCTCACCGTAATCTTCAGGGAAAAGTTCTTTTAACCACGGTTCTTCAATCGCAGTAGCCAGTGTGAGCAAGGTGTTCACTTCGCCGTCGCCGCGTCCGATTTCACTGATTTCAGCAGCGACGAGAAGTCGCGCTTGTTGCATGCCGCTTTCCCTAGCTAACACGCCACGACGACCATGCACGAGTTCGACGCGCAAGGTCCCCGCGTCGAGCCGTTTGCCGAGTTGATCAGAAAATCCAGCGAGCACACACTTACGCACCGCAACGGGATCGAGCCGAGATTCGGTGATGTCGAGTCCTTCCTTGCGTGCGATTTCCAGAAATTGTTCATAGAGGGGACCTACTGCACGGGCCCCTTGCGCATGAATTCCGAGCCGCCGACACGCATCGACGCTGTAATTATTTTTATCGGCATAACTCCACGCGCGCATGAGTAGAAAAAAATCACTTTCGTGTTCTTCACCGAGTAGATCTTCGCGAGCCTGTTCGACATCTTTAGTGCTACCCCGCAGCAAAAAATTACGTCCTTGAGTAAGCGCCGCCATGAGCGCGACGGGACGCACGCACCCACGCTCCTGCGCCGCGAGCAACATGCGGGCGTAGCGCGGGTGCACAGGGAAACGTAGCATTTTCTGTCCCAGACCGGAGATCGAGCGATCCTTGCCGGATAACGCGCCTAAGTCTGTCAGTAAGAGTTCTGCTCTCTCTAGCGCCTTAGCATCGGGTTTCTCCAGCCACGGAAATCCAAACACATCATCGATACCGCTTGATTTGAGCGTCAACACGACCTCGGACAAATCGAGGCGTTTCACCTCAGGTAATTCTTGGAGCGAACGCGTGCCGTGCTCCCGTTCCGTCCAAAGTCGCACGCAGACACCGGGTGCGGTACGACCCGCGCGGCCGGCTCGCTGGTCCGCACTTGCCGCAGAAATCTTTTCAATAAGAAGCGTGTTAATGCCACGATGCGGATCGAAGCGGGCCATGCGTGCGAGGCCGCAGTCGATCACTGCAGTCACGCCATCGATGGTGAGCGAGGTTTCAGCGACGTTGGTCGAGACAATGATTTTGCGCGTGGACGTACGTGCCACGGCGCGGTCTTGTTGCTCGGGTGGTAATTCGCCGTGGAGTGGAAAACTGACAAAATCACGCAACCCGCGCGCACTCTGGATTGCTTGGAGTGTGCGGTTGATCTCATAGGCACCAGGCATGAATACCAGCATGTCGCCCTGGGTCAGATCTGCGATGCGTTCACATTCTCTCGCCGTGACGTCCCAGACGGGCTCATTTTCAAAATTTACGCTCTTCGGCAGATACTCGATTCTCACTGGAAAACTTCGACCTTGCGAAACCAGCACCTCGCAGGGCGCAAGGTATTCGCGCAGCAAACCCGCATCGAGTGTCGCCGACATCACAATGATTTTTAGATCAGGTCGGGTCGATTGTTGGATCTGCAAAGCCCGCGCAAGAGAGATGTCGCCGTATAAGTGACGTTCGTGAAACTCATCAAACACGAGCGCATTGATGCCGCGCAGTTTCGCATCAAATGACATCTGCCGAAGTAAAATACCCTCGGTGACAAACCTCACACGCGTCTTGGCCGAGATCTTGGACTCGAGACGAATTTGGTAGCCCACGATATCACCTAACGGGGTGCCGACTTCTTCGGCGACACGTTTGGCTAGCATGCGCGCGGCGAGTCGGCGCGGTTGCAAGACCACGACCTCGCCGCCGTCGAGGAAGCCGTGTTGGAGCAACATCTGCGGAATCTGCGTGGATTTGCCCGAGCCCGTGGGTGCTTGAACGATCAAGCGACCGCCGGCGCGCAAAGCGCTAACGACGGAGGATTCGAGTTCGTAGATGGGCAAAGCGGAAGGGCGCATGGCAGACGTAAGGGACGAGCGTTTACCGTGTACGTAACGACGCAAGCCAACAGCGCACCCACAGCCCAAGCCTTGCCAAGAAGAGTCTTAACGCCACGCTACGTGCTAACCCTCCCCCTTTTTATGAAGTCATTAGAAATGCTCCGCGTTTGCTTCGGTTTCGCTGTATTGATTTTTTCCGCTTCGCTTTTGGGCGCCTCATCGGGTCCGGAGGTGCCACTTTGGGCCTCGGCCGCGCCGGGTGCGCTCGGTGAGAAGCCTCAAGATATCCCCACGCTCACGTTATTCGCGCCAGCTGCCGGCAAGGCCAACGGGGCTTCGTTGCTCGTTTTGCCCGGCGGCGGTTATGCCCATCTAGCCGACCACGAAGGCGCGGGATACGCGGAGTGGTTTGCCGCGCAGGGTGTCACCTGCTATGTTTTAAAATATCGCTTGGGTTCGGCGGGCTACCGGCATCCAGCGATGCTCAACGACGCGGCGCGAGCGCTGCGCCTGCTACGTAGCTGGGCCAAGCGTGATGGGCTCGATCCAGCGCGGATTGGGGTAATCGGCTCATCAGCCGGTGGCCATTTGGCTTCCACCCTCGCGACGCACTTTGACGCAGGACAAGCCGAGGCGCTTGATCTAATAGAGCGCGAGAGCTCGCGGCCTGACTTAGCAATTTTATGCTATCCGGTGATTAGTTTTCTAGAATTTGGCCATGTGGGTTCACGCAAGAATCTTCTGGGTGAAAATCCTGATCCTGCGCTGGTGCGATATCTTTCTAGTGAATTGCAAGTCACCCCGCAGACCTCCCCTTGCTTCATCTGGCACACCGTCGAAGACAAAACCGTGCCTGTCGAAAATGCCCAACTTTTCGCCGCTGCACTCCGCGTTGCTCGAGTGCCGTACTCTCTTCATATTTATGAAAAAGGTGCCCACGGTCTAGGGCTCGGTCGCCCAGGTAAACCCGCCCCCCCTTGGGCCGAACAGTGTCTTTATTGGCTGCGCGAACGTAAGTTTCTACTCTGATTTGATGGCGCCGCGGGGCGTATTAGTGTCTTTTCGGCTTCAACCCGCCTTCGGCCTTGCCTTCGGCCGGCGCAAAGAGCACGTTCTTCTTTTTTCCAAAGACCAGAACGACTCCGCGCTATGAATCAGAACATCCGTAACATCGCTATCATTGCACACGTTGACCACGGCAAAACTACGCTCGTGGACCAACTCCTTAAAGAAGGCGGCGTCTATCGCGCCAACCAGGCGGTACAGGTGCGCGCCATGGACTCCATGGATCTCGAAAAAGAGAAGGGCATCACGATCAAGGCCAAGAACACCTCGGTTCACTGGCAGGGTAAGATCGTCAACATTCTCGACACCCCCGGCCACGCTGACTTCGGCGGTGAAGTCGAACGCGCCCTCCGCATGGTGGACGGCGTGCTCTTGGTCATCGACGCTTATGACGGTCCTCAAGCGCAGACGCGTTTCGTGCTCCGCAAGGCCCTCGCCCACGGCCTCAAAGTCGTGATCGTTATCAACAAGATCGACCGCGACAACGCCGACCCAGCCAAGATGTATGACAAGGTGCTCGAGCTCCTCATGGAGCTCAATGCGACTGAGGAACAGTTCGATGCTCCCGTCGTTTACGGCTCCGGCCGCGATGGCTACATGATGTACAAGCTCGGTGATGAGAAGAAGGACATGACCCCACTCTTCCAGACGATCATCGATCACGTCCCACCACCATTCGCCAAGCCCGGCGACCCGTTCCACATGTTGGTCTCCAACATCGATTGGAGCGACTACGTCGGCCGTATCGCCGTCGGCAAGATCCTCGGTGGCACCGTGAAGGTCGGCGATCCCGTGTTCGTCGTCCGCACCACCGATCAGAAGCGCATCCGCGCCAAGATCACCAAGATTTTTGAGTTCACCGGCCTCGGCCAGCGCGAAGTCGAATCGGCCTTCGCCGGTAACATCATCGGTCTCGCTGGCTTCGAAGACGTCGACATTGGCGACACCCTCGCCGTCAACGAAGATGCCCATGCCCTCCCCTTCACGCAGATTGATCCGCCGACGCTGGAGATGCAGTTCTCCGTCAACGACGGCCCGCTCGTCGGCCAAGAGGGTAAGCTCGTCACCTCCCGCCAGCTGCGCGAGCGCCTGATGCGTGAGTTAAAGACCAACGTCTCCATCTACATCGAGGATGCCGACAAGGCCGGCGTTTTCAACGTCAAGGCCCGCGGCGCCATGCAAGTCGCCGTCCTCGTCGAGACGATGCGCCGCGAAGGCTTCGAACTCGTCGTCTCCCGCCCCACCGTGATCGAGAAGATCGTCGATGGCGCCCGCCACGAGCCTTTTGAGACCGTCTGGGTCGAAGTGCCCGATGAGTGCGTCGGCTCTGTCATGCAAAATCTCGCCAACCGCAAAGGTCTCCTCACGAACATGGAGAAACTTTCGCACTCCACCATGATCGAGGCGACCATCACCACGCGCGGTCTGATCGGCATGGAGATCGACGTGATCAACGCCACCAGCGGCCGAGGCATCACGAGCCATCTATTCAAGGAATACGGTCCCTATGCGGGCGAGGTACTCACCCGCATGACCGGCACACTCATCGCGACGGAAGCCGGCGAGACTACCACCTACGCCCTGCTCATGGTGCAGGAACGCGGCAAACTCTTCGTCGGGCCCGGCGAACAAGTTTACGAAGGCATGATCGTCGGCGAGAATCCCCGAAACGAGGACATCGCCTGTAACGCCGTCCGCGAAAAGGCCCTCACGAATTTCCGTTCGCAGGGTTCCGGTGTCGCCACCGGCCTGATTCCAGCCGCCAAATTCAGCTTGGAGCGCGCGATCGAATACATCGCCGCCGACGAACTCCTCGAGGTAACCCCAAAGAGCCTCCGCCTGCGTAAGCGTATTTTAAATAACGGACTGCGCCAGAAGACCGCCAAATCCGGCAAGTAATACATTCGCTTCCAAAAAAAGCCCGCCATCGCTGGCGGGCTTTTTGCTTTAGTACTTTTTAGCCTTGGCCTGCTGAGTTGGCCGTTCGCAGCTCAATTTGATGCGCTAAATTCAGTCCGTGGGCACTTGATTTTCCGGTGAGTCGCACGCAGGCGCGATCCATCAATGTGTAAACAATTGGAATAATAAAAAGGGTGAGAATAGTTGCTATGCTGAGTCCTCCCACCACCACCAATCCCAATGGATTGCGGGTCTCGGCGCCAGCGCCATGCGCAAAAGCGATTGGAACCGCTCCGAGAATAGTGGCCACCGAGGTCATCAATATCGGCCTAAAACGCAGCGTCGCAGCTTCAAAAGCTGCCTGAGAGGCCACCAATCCTTTTTCGATTTGGAGCTGATTAGCAAATTCCACGATGAGTATTCCGTTTTTGGCCACAAGACCTATAAGCATAATAAGACCGAAGCGCGAAAAGAGATTGTCGGTCATCGGAGCGCCCCAGTAACGCGCACAGTACAAGACGGTTATGCCCCCAGCAACCGCAAGTATAACGCCCGTAAAAATCGTGAAAGGATGAATCCAAGATTCAAATTGCGCAGCTAAAATTAGAAAAACGAACAGCAGTGCGAGACCAAATAATTTAGAGGTGTCGCTGGCGCCTTCTACATATTGCCGTGATTCACCATCCCAAGAATACGAGTAACCTAAAGGCAGTACATCTCGAACCTTTACCTGGAGGTAATCCACCGCATCGCCAATAGTAACGCCTTCGGCTAGCTGTGACGACACCGTGACGGAGCGAAGGCGATTAAAGTGCGGATAATTTTCCGGCACAGTATTTTCGGACCATGTAACGAGATTACTAAGTTGAACAAGCTGCCCGCCGGCTGACTTAACGTAAAGCCGCCCCAGGTCATTGGGTGTAACGCGATTACTATCATCAATCTGGAGCATGACGTAATACTGTTGGCTGCCTCGTTGAAATTGAGTCACACGGCGGCTCCCCAGCATCGTCTCAAGCGTTGATGCCACATCACTCACAGATATTCGTAAATCCGCCGCTTTGGCGCGATCTACACGGACATCGAGCTGAGGCTTGGTCGGGGACGGGTCCAGTCGTGGTTGAGCAAATAAACCAGTTTCCCTCATCGCCGCGAGCAGTTGCTGTCCCGAATTCTGGAGTTGTTCAAATTCGGCACCTTGTAAAACAAGCTGCACAGCACCAGCCCCCTTTGCTCCACCACCACCGAAAGGTCGCGCTGTTACCACTGAAGCCTGAACGCCAGTGATTTGAGCCTGAATCTTCTTACGCAACTCCACCATCACTTCTTGGGTTTTTCGCGTTCGATCCTCCCAAGGTTTAAGGGTCCCCGTAACGTATGAACTACCTTCAATCATCCGAACAAATGAACGATCAAGCTCGGGAATAGTCATAACCACCTTCTCGGCTTCAGCCGAATAAATCTTTAAATATTCCGGCGTAGATCCAACAGGAGGAACCATATTGACGTTAAATATGCCGCGATCCTCTTGCGGCACTAATTCGCGCTGCAATTGCGTATAAAGTAAACAGCCTCCTAACGAGAATAGTAACGCACATAGCAGAACCGTATATTTCCAACGCAGTGCTAGCGTCAGGGCACTGAAATAGACTCTGCCTAGACCTTCGAAAAATGGTTCGGTTTTTCTGTAAAACCAACCCTGTTGGATCTGGTTACCGTGAATTACCCCGCGCAGTAAACGCGAACATAACATCGGAGTGAGGGTAAGTGCGACGAAGGCCGATACTAAAACGGAGACTGCGAGTGTGATGCCAAACTCATAAAACAAGCGACCCGTCTGACCGGATTGAAAAGCGACCGGCACAAATACAGCGGCAAGAGTCAGAGTGGTAGCAATAACAGCGAAAGCGACTTGGCGGGCACCAAATATCGAGGCGGAAATCACTTCTTCGCCAAGCTCGATTCTGCGATATATATTTTCCAACATTACAATCGCATCGTCTACCACTAGCCCGATCCCGAGCACAAAAGCGAGCAGTGTGAGAATATTGATCGAAAACCCCAGTGCGGCGATAATAGCAAAAGAACCAATAATTGAGACTGGAATCGCAACCAGCGGGATAAGCGTAGCTCGCCAATTACGTAAAAATAAAAAAATCATCAAAACAACAAGTACGGCAGCTTCGTACAACGTCTTGTAAACCTCTTCAACTGATCTAGAAACGTAAGCTGAATCATCCTTACTGATCTCGATATTTATTCCGTCTGGCATCTGCGTCTTAAAAATTGGGAGCAATTTTTTAATCCCATCTATCGTTTCAAGCAGGTTCGTTTGCGACTGCCTCAAAACCTGAATGCCAACAGATGGACGGCCCTTAAAAAGAGTATCAGTACGATAATCTTCGGCCCCTAATTCAACACGACCAACATCGCTAAACTTGACCTGATATGTGCCGCGTGAAGCCAGGACTAGATTTTCGAACTCAGAAACCTCATTCATGTTCGCGATAAAGCGAATCGGGAATTCTCGTGTAACTGATTCGATACGACCACTCGGGACCTCTACGTTTTGCCGGCGTAGCGCACTCTCTACGTCACCTACGGTCAGTCCATAAGCAGCGAGACGGTCACTATCAATCCAGAGGCGCATCGCGTAGCGAGGTCCATCGACAAGAATTGAGCCTACTCCAGGAACCGTTTGCACACGTGGTACCACTATGCGATCGAGCATCTCAACAATCTCCAAGCGCGAGAATCGCGTCGAGTTGAAGGACATGGTGAAAACCGGACTGGAATCAGGATCAGCCTTACTGACCCTAGGCGGATCTATTTCTGAAGGTAGCTTAACCCGACTCACTCGATCACGGATATCGTTAGCCGCTTCATCAATATTGCGACCAAGATTGAATTCGATCGTTACGGTGGAACGCTGCTCAGAAGAATTGGAGCGGATTAGACGTATACCCTCGATAGCAGCGACTTCTTTTTCAATAGGCTCAGTGACCTTTGACTCGACGACTTGCGCTGAGGCCCCCGGATAACTCGTCGTAATCGAAACAGTAGGAGAGTCGACGTTGGGATACTCCCGAACCGGCATGGCTCCAAAACGGAGTAGACCTACTAAAACTATTATGATGGAAGCAACCAGACAGATAACTGGGCGCCGGATGGATAGATCGGAAAGTATCATGGGCTTCGATCAATTAGCGCCATCAATGCGAAACTCCTTGCGGAGCGGACGGGGTGCGAGCTTGGCGCCTTGGAATAAGATCAAGGCCCCCACGCCCGAGGCTACAACCGATTCTTTTTCCAACGCAGTATCTGTTTTAACGGGTTCAATTTCAACAAAACCCTTGCTCCGCAATCCGAGGATTACGGGCACAAAATCAGCAGTGGGTTCAGTGCCACTCAGCTTGCGTACGGCCACGATTTGGGGACCTTTGCTCGAGTTAAAAATTGAGCCTTCTGGTACGGTCAAGACGGCCTTGTGGACTGCCAGCACCAACTCAACATTGGCGAACATCCCAGGCTTTAGATCATTCGGAGGATTGGTGAGGTATCCCTTCACCTCGCTCGAGCGCGTATCGGGATTGATCACTGAACTTACAAAGTAAACCACCCCAGAAACGGCCTTTTCCGAGTCCATTGATCGCGAGCGCACTAAAAAAGGCGTTCCAACTTTGACCCGTCGTAAAAATTGCTCAGGTACTTGGAAATCTAGTTTGAGGCGACTGAGATCATCGATAGTGGTGATAGCAGTCTGGTTGGTCACATAATCTCCGGGAGAAATCGTCCGCGCCCCGACTAAGCCATCAAAGGGAGCCTTGATC
>Ga0136642_1000127_pt1 | contig 45820 bp, 52 predicted proteins | sample LowCatLa1302831Y_FD_115313 | JGI IMG/M metagenome (GOLD analysis project Ga0136642, IMG submission 115313) | Freshwater microbial communities from Lower Cathedral Lake, Yosemite National Park, California, USA - 13028-31Y | ecosystem: Environmental > Aquatic > Freshwater > Lake ... | reverse complement strand
GCTCTGTCCGATGCCGCGAAGTCCGAGCGCGCGCAAGTTAGCGCGGTGCTTGGGCTTGGTCGCGATGCCGGAACGAGTCTGCGTTACTTTCAACTGGGCCATGATTACGCCTCACTTACTTTGAACAGGTCAGCTTCGCGCTGACGCTCACGGTAGGCGCGCAACGTACCCGATGGGGTGACTTCGTCGAGAGCCTTGCCACGAGCTGCGGCGATCTGCTCGGGAGTGCGAAGTTGCTTCAGACCTTCGATGGTGGCGTGCGCTACGTTGATGCCGTTGGCCGAGCCGAGCGACTTCGCGATGATGTCCTTAACACCAGCCATTTCCAAAATGGCGCGAGCGGCACCACCGGCAATAACACCGGTACCGGGAGCGGCGGGCTTCATGAGTACACGACCAGCACCGGCTTCGCCGAGTACGGGGTACACAATCGTGGTGCCAGCGAGGGGTACTTCGAACAGGTTCTTGCGAGCCTCTTCGATGCCCTTCTGTACGGCGAGACCTGCTTCTTTCGCCTTACCGTAGCCCAGGCCCACACGACCGTTGCCGTCACCGATGACCATGAGTGCGGTGAAGGAGAAACGACGTCCACCCTTTACCACCTTGGACACGCGGTTCACCTTGATGGTGCGCTCTTCAAATTGTTCGAGATCAGCTGTAGTCATTAGAACTCCAATCCGCCTGCACGTAGGGTGTCGGCAAAGGCCGCAACACGGCCGTGGTAGTCAAAACCACCACGGTCAAAGACCACGGTAGAAATCTGGGCAGCCTTCGCGCGCTCCGCCAAGAGCTTCGCTACGGCTTTGGCACCCTCGATGTTGCCACCGGTGGTGCTCTTCAACGCAGCCTCGACCGATGACGCGGCGGCCAAGGTGCGGCCACTCTCGTCGTCGATGATTTGAGCGGAGATGTGCTTGTTGGTGCGGCTCACGGCCACGCGGGGACGAGCGGCGGTTCCGGCGAGACGGCGACGGATGCGCTCGTGTCGACGGATACGCAGTTCACGAGTAGTACGTGCCATTACTTCGCAGCCTTTCCAGCCTTGCGCATAACTCGTTCACCGAGGTAGCGCACACCCTTGCCCTTGTAGGGCTCGGGCTTACGGATCTTGCGGATTGACGCAGCCACCTGGCCAACGACTTCCTTGTCTGGTCCCTTGATGATCACGCGCGTGGGAGCGGGGACCTCAAAGGTCACGCCCGCTGGCGCGGTGAACTTCACGGGGTGTGAAAATCCCAACGCGAGGTCCAGTACACCGGGTCCACCGGCGGCGGCGCGGTAACCCACGCCCTGAATCTCGAGTTCCTTGGTCCAACCCGTTGTCACGCCGACCACCATGTTGGAGATCAGGGTGCGGGTCAGTCCGTGCAAAGCCTTGTGTTGAGTCTCTTCACTGACCCGGTCCACGGTAAGGACGTCGCCCTCTTGAGCCAGGGTGATGCCACCGGGCAGAGTGCGGACCATCGTGGCGTTCGGGCCCTTGACGGTGACCTTGTCACCAGCCACGTCAATAGTGACGCCGCTGGGAACGGTGATTGGGTTACGGCCGATGCGCGACATTAGCGACCTTCCTTTGTCATAAAAAAAGTTGCGTTACCAGACATAACAAAGCACCTCACCACCGAGCTTGGCCTTGCGGGCTTCGCGGTCGGTCATAAGACCATGGCTGGTGGAAACGACGGCTACGCCGACGCCACCGAGGACCTTGGGCATCTGGTCGGACTTGCGGTAAATGCGCAGTCCGGGCTTCGAGACACGCTTAATACCAACGATGGTCTTTACGCGGTCCTCGGAGTACTTCAGGGTGATCACTAACTGGTTGCCGGGCTTGCCCTCAACCTTGTTAACGACGTAGGAAGCGATGAAGCCTTCCTTGAGCAGCAACTTGGCGAGGTTCTCCTTGAGCTTCGATGAGGGCATCGAAACGGTGTCGAACATCGCGGAGTTGGCGTTGCGAATGCGGGTAAGCATGTCGGCGATTGGGTCAGTCATTGTCATAACAGTCCTCCTACCAACTTGCCTTCGTCACGCCGGGAACTTCGCCGGCGTGGACCATCTGACGCAAGCAGATACGGCACAGGCCGAACTTGCGGTACACAGAACGTGGACGTCCACAACGCTCACAACGCGTGTAGGCACGAGTTGAAAACTTGGGCGTCTTCGCCTGCTTGATACGAAGGGCTTTCTTCGCCATGACTATCGATTCTCCTGCTTGAAGGGGAAGCCGTAGGCGCGCAAAAACGCACGCCCCTGCTCGTCAGATGTTGCGGTGGTGACAATGGTGATGTCGAAACCACGCGGGGCGTCAATCTTGTCGTAGTCAATCTCGGGGAAGATCAACTGGTCGTTAACACCGAAGGTGTAATTGCCACGGCCGTCGAAAGACTTCGGTGACAAACCACGGAAGTCTCGAATACGGGGAATAGCCAAACTCAGTAGGCGGTCAAAGAACTCCCACGAGCGGTCGCCACGCAAGGTGACCTTCACGCCGATGGGCTGCTCTTCGCGCAACTTGAACGAAGCGATGGACTTCTTGGCCCGAGTCACAATTGGCTTTTGACCAGTGATGAGCTCGAGGTCACGCTGGGCGCCCTCCAACAGGGAAGCCTGCTGGGTGGCCCGACCAACGCCGGAGTTAAGAACAATCTTCTCCAGGGTTGGGACCTGCATGATGTTGTCGAGACCCAATTCGTCCTTGAGCTGCGCACGCAGCACCTGGTCGAAACGAGTCTTTAGACGTGGACGTTCTGTCGTTGTCATAGTGTCTCTCCACACTTGCGGCACACACGAGTCTTCGTGTCGCCCTCAACCTTGAAACCAACTTTGGCTGGTCCCTTGTGCTTGGCACACCACAGCGCCACGTTGCTGACGTGCAATGGCATCACTTTTTCGATGATGCCGGCTTGCATGGTCGCACCGGTCTGCTTGGTGTGGCGCTTGGCTACGTTGAGGCCTTCCAAGACAACCTTGTTGGCGCCTGGCAATGCCTCTTCGACCTTTGCGCGCTCGCCGCGGAACTTGCCCGCGAGTACGAGCACGTCGTCACCCTTACGAATCTTCATTAGAGCACCTCGGGAGCTAGAGAAATAATGCGCATGAACTTCTTGTCACGCAGTTCACGACCGACGGGCCCAAAGATACGAGTTCCGCGTGGCTGCAACTGGTCGGTGATCAAGACGGCGGCGTTCTCATCAAACTTGATGTAGGAGCCATCGGGACGGCGCTTTTCTTTGGCGACTCGAACGACGACGCAGCGAACCACGTCACCCTTCTTAACGGCCGCACCGGGAATAGCGTCCTTCACCGTAGCGATGAAGACGTCACCAATCGAGGCGTAACGACGGCGAGTGCCACCCAACACGCGGATGCACAGAACTTCCTTGGCACCGGAGTTGTCGGCAATCTTGAGACGGGACTCTTGCTGAATCATCGAGCACGCTCCACGATTTCGGTCAAGCGCCAGCGCTTGAGCTTGGACAGGGGGCGAGTCTCTTGGACGCGTACACGGTCGCCAATCTTCGCTTCGTTCTTTTCGTCGTGAACGTAGAGCTTCTTGGTGCGCTGTACGGTCTTGCCGTAGATGGCGTGGCGAACACGCTCCACGATGGCAATAACGATTGTCGAGTCCATCTTGTCCGAGATCACGATGCCCTCGCGGACCTTACGTGGGTTCTCGCGCGACTCCGCCTCTAGGCCGACCTGAGCCGTGGCCTTGGCGACGGGGGTCTCGACGACGGGGGTCTCGACGACGGTCTCGGTGACTTCGTTGGTCATTTCATCACTCATTAGTTGTTACCTTCCTGAGCTTCGGCAGCCTCAATCTCGCGCTCGCGCAAGAAGGTGGCCAGGCGGGCGATGTCCTTGCGAACAGCGCCCAGACGTGAGGAGTTATCCAGCTGGCCGGTGGCGAGCTGGAACCGCAAGTTGAACAATTCACGACGGGCTTCGGCCAAACGGCCCACCAAGTCGGAGTCGCTCAAACCGCGCATCTCTTGAACCTTTTCTGATGTGGTTGTCATTAGATTGTGACCTCCGGTGTCCCGTGAGTTCCGGGACGAATAATGAACTTGGCCTTGATAGGCAACTTCTGGATGGCGCGCTCCATAGCGGCACGGGCCAAAGCCTCGTCCACACCACCGAGCTCGAACATCACGCGACCTGGCTTCACCACGGCAACCCAGAACTCAGGGTTACCCTTACCCGAACCCATGCGGGTTTCCGCGGGCTTTTGGGTTACTGGCTTGTCAGGGAAAATACGAATCCAGACCTTTCCACCACGCTTTACGTGACGGGTCATGGCAATACGGGCCGCTTCAATCTGGCGGGCCGAGATCCAACCGCGCTCGAGCGCTTGGATTCCGAAGTCACCAAAGTTCAGCTCTACGCCGCCCTTGGCCTGTCCGGTCATACGACCTCGCTGCTGCTTGCGGTGCTTAACCTTGCGGGGCATCAACATAATTACTCGGCGTCCTTTCGAAAGTGGGGAGCGTCGGTGTGCTCGGTGACGGTGCGACGTTCGATTTCTTCTTCGACACTCAACTGCGCCTCGACCTCGGGGGTCACGGCCAAAATGTCAGCCGGGGCGTCCACAAACTCTTCGGTCGTCACTTCAGCGTCACCAACACGACGGCGTCCACCACCGGCGCGAACAACACCCTTAGGGGCTGCAGGCGCAGCGGAGGCGCCAACGGCATCTCCAGCGGCCATAGCGGCTTCGCGAACGATCTTCTCGTCGTTAGTGATTGAGTAGGGCAAGACGTCACCCTTGTAGATCCACACCTTTACACCGATACGTCCCGTGGAGGTGCGAGCCTCACGGAAGCCGTAGTCAATGTCGGCGCGAAGGGTGTGCAGTGGCACGCGGCCCTCACGGTAGCCCTCACGACGTGACATTTCAGCGCCACCCAAACGGCCCGAGGCCTGGATGCGTACACCCAAGGCGCCCGCCTTTTGGACGGTCTGAATACCACGCTTCATCGCGCGACGGAAGGCCACGCGGCGAATCAACTGGTCACAGATGCCCTGAGCAATCAGTGCGGCGTCGAGTTCGGGCTGCTTGATCTCTTGGATGTTTAGGGAGATCTTGTTCTTCTGGCCGGTGATCTTCTCGAGGTCCTTCTTCAGACGCTCAGCCTCGGCGCCACGACGACCGATAACAATGCCCGGACGCGCCGTGTGGATGTCCACGCGGATGCGGTCGGAGTTGCGCTCAATCTCGATGCGGCTAACCATGGCGCTCTCGAGCTGCTTGGTTAGGTAGTCGCGAATCTTCCAGTCCTCGATTACGAGCTCCTTGTAGCCACGCTCTTTAAACCAGCGTGACTTCCAGTCGGTCGTAATACCGAGACGGAAACCGTAGGGATTTACCTTCTGACCCATTAGTTGGTCTCCTCGTTCTTCTTTTCGTCAGTGACGGCTGCCTCTTCGGCAACTTCTTCAGTAACGGTCTCTTCGACCGCGACCTCAGCGACCGCCTCTTCAGCAACTACCTCGGCGGTGGTCTCTTCAGCGGCGACTTCAATGGCCACGGTTGCGATCTCGGGGTTCACGACCTCGGAAACAATCTGATCATCGGTCGTAGCCTCGTTGGCCTCGGCCTCGAGGGCGGCAGCCTCAGCGGCGGCCTCGCGCTTGTTCAGTGAAGCGGTCTGGTCGGCTCGACGGCGCGATGAAGCGACGCGGCTGGTGCGTGAGGCCTGAGCCCGCGCGCTACGAGCGTTCGAGAGAATCTCGAGGCGGTCATCGTCCATCTTGGACACAATCACGGTGATGTGGCAGGCACGCTTGAGAATGGCGCCCGCGCGTCCACGAGCACGTGGGGTGAAGCGCTTCATGGTGATGCCCTCGTCGGCGTAGCAAGCCGAAACGTAGAGTTCTTCCGCGACCATGCCGTCGTTGTTTACGGCGTTGGCGATAGCGGAGTCGAGCACCTTGGCAATAACGTCAGCCGCCTCACGGGTGGTGGCGGCCAGGATCTCCCGGGCGGTTTGGACGTCTTCACCACGGATGTTGTTCAAAACAACTCGGGCCTTGGTCGCGGACATCTGGAATCCGCGCAGTACCGCGCGAGTGCCTGGACGTTCGTTGGTCTTTGCAGCGGTCATTAGCGCTTACCCGTCTTCTCTTGTCCGGCGTGGAACTTGAAAGTACGCGTAGGAGCGAACTCGCCAAGCTTGTGGCCGACCATTGATTCGTTGACAAATACCGGTACGTGACGGCGACCGTCGTGTACGGCGAAGGTGTGACCGACCATGTCGGGGATGACCGTCGAACGACGGCTCCAGGTCTTAATGACCTTCTTCTCGTTAGCGGCATTCAATGCGTCAACCTTCTTTAGAAGGTGACCATCGATGAAGGGGCCTTTTTTCAAACTACGTGACATGTTCTACCTACCTCCGCGATCCGCGACCACGGCGACGACGAATAATGAGTGCATCAGACTGCTTGGGCAAACGGGTACGACCTTCTGGCTGACCCCAAGGCGAAACGGGGTGACGTCCACCGGAGGTCTTACCTTCACCACCACCAAGTGGGTGGTCCACAGGGTTCATCGCCACACCACGAGTCTGGGGACGCTTACCCTTCCAGCGGTTACGTCCGGCCTTACCGATTTTGATCAGTTCGTGCTCGGAGTTACCGATAATGCCCAAAGTGGCGCGGCAGTCAATCAGCACGCGGCGCATTTCGGTCGAGGGAAGACGCAAGGTGGCGTAACCGCCATCTTTGGCCACGAGCTGTACGCCCATGCCCGCCGAACGGGCCATCTTGCCACCGCCACCGGGGCGTAGCTCGACGTTGTGCACCGTAGAACCGGTGGGGATGAAACGCATGGGCAGGGCATTGCCGGTACGAATGTCGGCCTTTGGACCGGACTCGACCTTGTCGCCCACCTTCAGACCGTTAGGGGCCAGGATGTAACGCTTCTCGCCGTCGGCGTAGTGCAACAACGCGATTCGGCAGGTACGGTTCGGGTCGTATTCGATCGTGGCAACGGTGGCGGGGACGCCATCTTTGTTGCGCTTGAAGTCGATGATGCGGTACTGCTGCTTGTGACCACCACCACGGTGACGTGAGGTCTTGCGGCCGTAGTTGTTACGACCACCGGTCTTGGGCTTGGAGTCGAGCAACGACTTCTCAGGAGTCGACCTGGTGATTTCGGCAAAGTCCGAGACCGTCTGGAAACGACGGCCAGGGCTAGTTGGTTTACGGTGACGAAGTGCCATGTTCTTAGCCTTTAGTTCTCGAAGAGGTTGATAGTGTCGCCCGACTTCAGGGTGACGATGGCGCGCTTGGTGTCGGGACGCGAGCCGCGCACACCGGTGCGACGGTTTCGAGTGGCCTTGCCCTTGCGGTTCAGGGTGTTCACGTTGGTAACGGTGACGTTGAAGGCCTGCTGAACGGCGTTGCGCACGTCAATCTTGGTGGCGCGAGGGTCTACGACAAATACGTAGGTGCCCTTGTCCATCAAGGCGTAGGTCTTTTCGGAAACCACGGGTCGCAGTAAAACGGTCATTGCGTCAAGCATTAGTTGCTCTCCTTAGCGAGGGGCAGCGTGGCGTCGGTGAAGAGAATCCACTCGGCGTCCAACACGTCGTAGGTGTTGAGCTCGCCGGCGTCAACGGTCTTCACGTTGGGCAGGTTGCGGAATGAGTGGAAGGCTACGACATCGTCTTTGGCGAGGACCACCAAGACCTTGCCGTCGAGGCCGAGCTTTGAGACCGCGGAGATTGCGTCCTTGGTCTTCGGAGCGGACCAGGCGGCGAAGCTGTCAATAACGGCGATGCGCTCGAGCGCCGCGCGGTCAGAGAGCGCCGAGTTGAGAGCCAGGCGAATCATCTTCTTGGGCGTCTTCTGGTCGTACTTGCGAGGACGGGGGCCCAGCGCAATACCACCACCGGGGTAGTGAGGAGCGCGGATGGTTCCCTGACGAGCACCACCAGTTCCCTTTTGGTTGAACGGCTTGCGTCCACCACCACGGACCTCTTTACGGGTCTTCGTGCTCTGGGTTCCCGCGCGCTTCGCTGCGAGTTGGGCCTTGACGACTTGGTGCATAACGGCCATGTTGGGCTCGATACCGAAGATCGTTGGCTCGAGGGCCACGGAACCGAGTTCCTTACCCGTAACGTCACGACGCGTTACTGAACGCTTCGTGGGCTCGGGACGATCCTTCTTGATGGGACCGCGGAGAGTGAGAATCTGAGTCATCGCTTACCTCCGGCCTTCATAGGGTTCTTAACGGAGGTGCGAATAACTACGGTGCCACCGCGAGGACCAGGGACGGCACCCTTCACGAGAACAATTTGACGTTCCAGGTCAATGCTCACTACTTCTAAGTTGGTCGTGGTTACCTGCTTGGCGCCGAGGCGTCCGGCCATCTTAGTTCCCTTGAATACTCGACCCGGTGTTGAACAGGCGCCGATGGAACCAGGTGCACGGTGGTGCTTGTGGTTACCGTGCGATGCACCCTGACCAGAGAAGTTGTGGCGCTTCATACCACCGGCGAAACCCTTACCCTTGGAAACGGCGGTCACGTCAATCATCTCGCCCTTCTCGAAGGCGTCAGCAACGATCTCTTGACCGACTTCGTAACCCGAGATGTCATCCAAGCGCAGCTCAACGAGCTTCTTGCCGGGGGCCACGCCCGCGGCGTCAAAGTGTCCGAGTTCACCCTTAGTGAGGGTTGACACGCGACGGGTTCCCCACGTCACTTGGACCGCTGAGTAGCCCTCCTTCTCGGGGGTCTTTACCTGTACGACTCGAGCTGGGCTGACGCGAACTACCGTCACTGGAACGGCCCGGTTTTGGTCATCCCAAACCTGGGTCATGCCCACCTTCTCGCCGACGATCGCTTTGAACGCCACGTTGTCCTCTTCCTCTTAATTCCCATACGTCGGTTCACCCGACATACAGACGCTCCGCCGGGCTGAAAGACCCGAACGGAGCGCTCGACTGTTTCGGTGCGGAGTACCCTTTCGGGCTGCCGCACACATCTGTTCTCCCCAAAAAGCAGGGAGTACCACCGTACAGCACAAAGCCCCGCCAACGCAAATGCGCTAGCGGGGCTTCGAGCCAAGTACTACTTAGTGCTGGCGGATCTTGATCTCGATGTCCACACCCGCTGGAAGGTCGAGGCGCTGAAGCGCATCAACCGTCTTGGGGGTCTGGTCCACAATGTCCAAAAGACGCTTGTGCACGCGCATTTCGAAGTGCTCACGCGAGTCCTTGTGCTTGTGGGGTCCACGAATCACGGTGTACCGGTGCTTTTCGGTGGGCAGCGGAACTGGCCCTTGCACCCGTGCGTTCGTGCGCTCGACCGTTTGCACGATCTTCGCGGTGGACTGGTCCAAGATGCCGTGATCGAAGGCCTTCAGCCGGATTCTGATTGATTGACGGTTGTCGGCCATAATCGACTACTTCAGGATCTTTACAACGCGGCCTGAGCCGACGGTGCGACCACCCTCGCGGATTGAGAAGGTCAAGCCCTCTTCCATCGCGATTGGCTTACCCAAAGTAACGGTCATTTCGGTGTTGTCACCGGGCATAACCATCTCGGTACCCGCGGGCAGGTCTACGGTTCCGGTCACGTCAGTGGTGCGGAAGTAGAACTGTGGACGGTAGTTGGTGAAGAACGGCTTGTGACGGCCTCCTTCTTCCTTGGTCAACACGTAGACCGAAGCCTCGAAGTTGGTGTGAGGGGTGATGGAACCTGGCTTGCAGAGAACCTGACCGCGCTCGACTTCTTCCTTCTTGGTACCACGGAGCAGGGCTCCGAGGTTGTCGCCAGCCTGACCTTCGTCCAGGAGCTTACGGAACATCTCGATACCGGTAACGGTGGTCTTAGTGGTGTCACGCAGACCCACGATCTCGACTTCGTCACCGACCTTTACGATGCCCTGCTCTACCTTGCCGGTCACCACGGTGCCACGACCGGTGATGGACATGACGTCTTCGATGGACATCAAGAAAGGCTTGTCGGTAGCGCGCTCGGGCTCGGGGATGTAGCGGTCAACTTCGGCCATGAGGTCCATGATCTTGTCGCCCCACGCCTGGTCGCCCTCGAGGGCCTTCAGCGCGGAAACGCGAACGATTGGGGTGTCATCGCCTGGGAAGTCGTAGCTCGAGAGGAGCTCGCGAACTTCCATCTCAACGAGGTCGAGCAACTCTTCGTCGTCAACCATGTCGGACTTGTTAAGGGCCACCACGATGTAGGGAACACCAACCTGACGAGCGAGCAACACGTGCTCACGAGTCTGGGGCATGGGACCGTCAGTAGCGGATACCACCAAGATGGCACCGTCAACCTGAGCGGCACCGGTGATCATGTTCTTCACATAGTCGGCGTGGCCGGGCATGTCCACGTGTGCGTAGTGACGGTTTGGCGTCTCGTACTCAACGTGAGCAATTGAAATGGTAATACCACGGGCGCGCTCTTCGGGGGCCTTGTCGATCTGATCGAAAGGGGTGAAGGCGGATCCAGGTACACGGTCTGAAAGAACCTTGGTGATTGCTGCGGTAAGAGTGGTCTTACCGTGGTCAATGTGACCCATGGTTCCAATATTTACGTGCGGCTTAGTGCGCTCAAACTTCTGCTTTGCCATTGTCGGGGACTAACTTTCTCTTTGTGAGACACCCACCTTGGGTGCCTCGATTTTTTCGGCCCTCCCCGACTACGGTTTGGACCATGGTGCTGGTTACCCAGCGTTTTTCTTACGCGCCCGTAGCCTTCGCGACGATCTCCTTAGCGATCGCCTCAGGTACTTCTGCGTACGAATGAAACTGCATGGTGTACGACGCGCGACCTTGGGTGCGCGAGCGCAGGTCTGTAGCGTAGCCGAACATGTCAGAGAGCGGCACGAGGGCCCGAATTGCTTGGCTATTGCCGCGCTGTTCCATGCCCTCGACGCGACCTCGGCGACTGGAAAGGTCACCAATTACGTCGCCCATGTAGTCCTCAGGGGTTACCACTTCTACGGCCATTACGGGCTCCATGAGCACCGGACTAGCCAAGCGGGCGGCCTTCTTGATCGCGATCGAACCCGCGATTTTGAAGGCCATTTCTGAAGAGTCAACGTCGTGGTAGCTACCAAAGGTCAGGCGGACACGAAGGTCCACCATCGGGTAGCCGGCCAGTACACCCGAAGTCAACGCCTCGGTAATGCCCTGGTTGACGGGTCCGATGTATTCCTTAGGAATAACACCACCGGAGATTTCGTCCAAGAATTCGTAACCACCACCGGGGCCGGTGGGCTCCACGGTCAGTACGACGTGGCCGTATTGACCCTTACCACCGGTCTGGCGAACGTACTTCTCTTCAACCTTTTCGACCTTCTTGCGAATCGTCTCACGGTAGGCCACCTGTGGTTTACCCACGTTGGCGTCTACGGAGAACTCGCGAAGCATGCGGTCAACCAACACCTCAAGGTGCAACTCACCCATACCGGAGATGACGGTCTGGCCGGTCTCTTCGTCGGTGCGCACACGGAAGGTGGGGTCTTCTTCGGAAAGCGAGTACAGCGCCTTCGAAAGCTTCTCCTGGTCAGCCTTAGTCTTAGGCTCCACCGCCACGTGAATAACGGGCTCGGGGAAGACAAGATTTTCCAACTGAATCGGGTGATCCATGCTCGACAGGGTGTCACCAGTGTGAACCTGCTTCAGACCAACAGCGGCGACAATGTCACCGGTGCGAATGGTGTCGATGTCTTGACGCTCGTTAGCGTGCATCAAGAGCAGTCGTCCGAGACGCTCCTTCTTGTTACCTTCGGTGGTGTTGTAGACGGTGTCACCCTTTTCCAAGGTGCCCGAGTACACGCGCAGGTAGGTCAACTTACCGACGTAGGGGTCGGTCATGATCTTGAACGCCAGCGCGGAGAAGGGCTCGGCGTCGTCGGCGTTGCGCTCTAGGACGTCTTCCTTGCCCGGCTTGGTGCCCTGGGTCGGTGGAAGGTCGAGGGGGCTTGGCAGGAAGTCCACCACGGCGTCGAGCATGGGCTGAACACCCTTGTTCTTAAAGGCCGTGCCGTTGAGGATTGGAACGCAGAAGCCTTCAAGCGTTCCGCGACGTAGCGCCTTACGAACGTCAGCGGTGGTGATCTCTTCGTCGCCTAGAACCTTTTCCATCAACGCGTCATCGAAGGTGGTCAAGATATCGAGCAAACGAGTGCGGTACTCATTGGCTTGGTCCTGGTACTCAGCGGGGATGTCGACGACTTCGAGCTGCTCGCCCTTGTCATCGTGGTAGATCGTGGCCTTCATCGAAGTGAGGTCGATGATGCCCAAGTACTCGGCCTCAGCGCCAATGGGGAGCTGAATAACCGCAGGAACACAGTCCAGGCGGTCACGAATCATCTCTACGCAACGGAAGAAGTCCGCACCAACGCGGTCCATCTTGTTTACGAAACAAATACGAGGAACGTTGTACTTGTTGGCCTGACGCCACACGGTCTCGGTCTGGGGCTCTACACCGGCTACGGCGTCAAAGACGGCCACCGCACCGTCGAGCACGCGTAGGGAGCGCTCCACTTCTACGGTGAAGTCAACGTGACCCGGGGTGTCGATGATGTTGATTCGGTGTCCATCCCACATGCAGGTGGTCGCCGCGGAGGTGATAGTGATACCACGCTCTTGCTCTTGGACCATCCAGTCCATGGTGGCGGCGCCTTCGTGCACTTCACCGATTTTGTAGTTCTTACCGGTGTAATACAAGATGCGCTCAGTCGTCGTGGTTTTACCCGCGTCGATGTGGGCCATAATGCCAATGTTGCGTACTTTATCTAACGAAATTTCGCGAGCGGTCATGGGGGGTGTGATCTCTCTTGCTTACCAGCGGTAGTGGGCGAATGCCTTGTTGGATTCGGCCATCTTGGCCATGTCTTCGCGACGCTTTACCGCCGCACCGACGCCATTAGCGGCGTCAATGATTTCGCCAGCTAAACGCTCGGCCATGGTCTTCTCGCGACGCTTCTTCGCGAAGTCAGTCAACCAGCGAATGGCCAGAGTGGTGGCACGACGAGGACGAACCTCAACCGGTACCTGGTAGGTCGTTCCACCAACGCGGCGTGAACGGACTTCAAGCTCGGGGCGTACATTTTCCAACGCGCGCTTTAGCGTGGCGACGGGGTCGGTGCCGGTCTTTTGCTCCACACTCTCGAGTGCGGTGTAGACAATGCGCTCGGCGATGGTGCGCTTACCGCGCTCAAGAATCTTGTTGGTGATTTGAGTAACGATGATCGACTTGTAGATCGGGTCAACTGGTACTTCACGACGAACTGCGGGTCCCTTACGAGGCATGGCTTACTTCTCCCTCTTGGCGCCGTAACGGCTACGGGCCTGCTTGCGGTCACGAACACCAGAGGTGTCGAGTGCGCCGCGGATGATCTTGTAACGCACACCGGGGAGGTCCTTCACACGACCACCACGCACGAGCACAATGGAGTGTTCCTGCAGGTTGTGGCCTACACCGGGGATGTACGCGGTGATTTCAACGCCCGAGGTCAGGCGAACACGCGCCACCTTGCGCAAAGCCGAGTTCGGCTTCTTGGGGGTGACGGTGTGTACACGGGTGCATACACCGCGACGCTGGGGAGCACCCTTCAGTGCTGGCGTCTTGGTCTTGGATACTTTGTCCTGCCGGCCCTTGCGGACTAGCTGTGCGATTGTTGGCACGCGGAACCTCTCTATTAAAACTGCGAATGTAATGTCTCGAAAACTTCGGGACAGGGACTAATCACACTAGGTCATAGCCCCCAGAAAGAGCAAACCCGCCCCCGGGCTAACCGAGGGCGGGTCCGTTCTTACGAGCTAGGCGCTGAGGCCACCCTCGAGAGGCTTTTCTTCCCCTTCGGGTGCGGCGGACTCGTTATAGGTGGCACCAATGTTCTGGAAGTCCGCCATTTCACGAGCAAAGGATCCGTCATCGCTGGAGAATTCGCCCAAAATATCGGCCAATTCACGGTCCGCCTCACTGGACTGGAGCCAATCAGGCAGCAGTTCAGCGTCGGGCAGGCTCCAACGGAGGTTGCGCTCGTTGTAGAACTCAAGACCAGAACCGGCAGGAATCAACTTACCGATAATGATGTTTTCCTTGAGGCCAATGAGGTGGTCGTGCTTGCCCTCGATTGCCGCTTCGGTGAGTACTCGGGTCGTCTCCTGGAAGGAGGCGGCCGAGAGCCACGAGTCGGTGGCGAGCGAGGCCTTGGTGATACCCATCAACTGAGCACGACCGTCGGCGGGCTCCTTGGAGGCGTTCTCGAGCTCGACGTTCTGGTCGTTAAAGACCTTGGCGTCGACCATCGCTCCGGGTAGCCAGTGCGATTCACCCGCGGTAACCACCTGAACGCGACGAGTCATCTGTCGAACAATGAGTTCGATGTGCTTGTCGTGGATGGATACTCCCTGGTCACGGTACACATTCTGAACCTCTTCGGTCAAGTATTGCTGAGTCTCGCGAGTACCGCGGAACTTCATCATCAACTTGGGATCGAGTGGGCCGTCGTGCAGTGGCATGCCAACTTCGACCTCTTGGCCATCTTCGACCAATAGGTGGCGGGCAATGGAGATGGACTCTTCTTGGAGTTCGCCGTCGTTGCCGACGACGGTGAGCTTGCGCTCACGACCAACGAGTTCAACCCGAACCGTTCCCGTGAACTCAGCTACCGCGGCGGCACCCTTGGGGGTGCGAGCTTCGAAGAGCTCAACTACGCGAGGGAGTCCGTGGGTAATGTCCGACTCAGATACTCCACCGGAGTGGAAAGTACGCATGGTGAGCTGAGTACCAGGTTCACCAATGGACTGAGCGGCAATAACACCAACGGCTTCACCGAGCTCCACCATCTGGTGGGTCGCGAGGGAAAGTCCGTAACAGGTGGCGCACACGCCCTGGACTGCGTCGCAGGTCAGAGTCGTGCGGACACGAACGCGCGTCACCTTGGCGTCGTCGCGCAGGCGCTCGACATCTTCGGTCATCAGCATCGTGCCCTTGGGCAAAATTCCGTTGCTGGTGTCGACATCCTCGGCGGTTACTCGACCCCACAACTTGGTCTCCAAGTGTGAGCGGCGACCACGGGTGTCGGCCTCAACGTGCTCGATCCACATACCACGAGCGGTTTCACAGTCCATTTGCTTAACAATGAGCTCCTGAGCGACGTCAACGAGTCGACGGGTCAGGTAACCAGAGTCAGCGGTACGCAGAGCGGTGTCACCCAGTCCCTTACGGGTACCGTGAGTCGAAATGAAGTACTCGAGCACCGATAGGCCTTCACGGAAGGAAGACTTAATCGGACGAGGAATCATCTCACCACGGGGGTTAGAAACCAAGCCCTTCATGGCGCCAATCTGACGAATCTGCTGGCTGTTACCACGAGCACCCGAGTCCACCATCATGCGGATTGGGTTGTCGAAGGCAGCGTTCATGGCCTTGTCGGTGGCGTCACCGACCTCCTTGTTCGCATTAGTCCAGATCTCAATCTGCTGCTGACGGCGCTCGTCGTCGACGATGACTCCGCGGCGGTAGTTGGTCTCAACTTTCGCGGCCTGCTCTTCGTACTTGTTCAGGATTTCCGCCTTGTTCGATGTGGTGACAACGTCATCAATCGAAATGGTGAGGCCTGAACGTGTGGCGTACTTAAAGCCGAGGTTCTTGATGGCGTCGAGTGATTCAGCCACTTCGTGGCGGCTGAAGTTACCCGAAATCTCTTCCACGATCGTTCCGATTGGAGTGGCGTTCTTACCAATCAGCTCGTCAACGAAGCGGAAGCCGAATGGCAATGCTTCGTTGAACAAAACGCGTCCAACAGTCGTACGCAAGCGGCGCGATGCACCAGTTGCGGCGATGCCGGAGGCCTCGAGTCGAGCGTCAAGTGACGAGTCCACGGCGGGACGCATCTCGATGAGCGAACGCAGATCGACTGACTTATCCGCCATGGCGTTTTCAATCTCGTACAGGTGACGGAAGACCGGTGGGTTCTCTACCTCTGACTCTGCGGGCAGGGTCAAGTAGTAGGCACCAAAGACCATGTCCTGGGCGGGCTCGGTGATGGGACGACCAGTAGCGGGCGTGAAGATGTTGTTCGTTGACAACATCAAGATGCGCGCCTCCGCCTGTGCTTCAGCGGAGAGTGGTACGTGAACGGCCATCTGGTCACCGTCGAAGTCAGCGTTGAACGCCTTACAGACGAGCGGGTGAATTTGAATGGCCTTACCATCGACGAGTACGGGCTCGAAGGCCTGGATACCCAAACGGTGCAAGGTCGGAGCACGGTTCAGCAGTACGGGGTGCTCGCGAATAACCTCTTCGAGAACGTCCCAGACGAAGGTCTTGCGACGCTCGACCATACGCTTGGCGCTCTTGATGTTGGGGGCCATCTGCGTCTCAATCAAACGCTTCATAACGAAGGGCTTGAAGAGCTCGAGGGCCATCATCTTGGGCAGGCCACACTGGTGGAGCTTCAAGGTCGGTCCGACCACAATGACCGAACGACCCGAGTAGTCCACGCGCTTTCCGAGCAAGTTCTGACGGAAACGTCCTTGCTTACCCTTCAACATGTCCGATAGGGACTTGAGGGGGCGACCAGACTGACCGGCCACTGGGCGACCACGACGACCATTGTCAAACAACGCGTCGACAGCCTCTTGGAGCATGCGCTTTTCGTTGTTCACGATGATGTCTGGAGCCTGGAGGTCGAGCAGACGCTTCAGTCGGTTGTTGCGGTTGATCACGCGACGGTAGAGGTCGTTCAAGTCCGAGGTCGCAAAGCGACCTCCATCGAGCTGCACCATGGGGCGCAAGTCCGGTGGGATGACGGGAACGGCTTCGAGGATCATCGCACGGGGGTCGTTCATGCGGTTGCCATCAGCGTCGCGACGGTTGAAGGACTGCACGATGGCGAGGCGCTTCAAGAACTTCGCGTGACGTTGCGCGGAGAGAGGCTTGCGCCCATCCTTCGCGTCAATCATCTCGCGCATCTTGACCTCTTCTTCGTCCAGATCCATGCGGTCAATCAAGTTAAGAATTGCGTCAGCACCCATGCCGCCTTCGAAGTACTCGCCGTAGCGGAACTCCATCTCGCGGTAGAGGACTTCGTCTTCGATGATCATGCGTGAGTGCATGCCCTCGAAGGTGTCGAAGGCCTGCTTGGCTACTTCGCGCTCTTCGCTGAAACGCCCACGGACGCCATCGAGTTCCTTTTCGGTTCCGCGCTGCAAAGCGCGCAACTCGGTCTCTTTGGCCCCATCGGCTTCGAGCTTGGCGGCACGCTCTTCGATCTCCTTGAGCTTGCGCTCGAGAGCCTTCGCTTCGCGCTCGTTGATTTCGAGGATTTCCTCGTTCAACGCCTGGCGCAGTTCGGCCAAGTCTTCGTGACGCTTGTCAACATTGATGTAGGTGACCATGTGAGCGGCGAAGTAGATAACCTTCTCCAACTGCTTGGCCTTGAGCTCTTCTTTGGGAGCGGTGCCCATCAAGAGGTAAGCCAACCATGAACGGGTACCACGCAGGTACCAGATGTGGACTACTGGAGCGGAGAGCTGGATGTGACCCATGCGCTCACGGCGAACTTTGTCACTCGTTACTTCAACACCACAACGCTCACAAACGATTCCTTTAAAACGGACTCGCTTGTACTTGCCACAGGCACACTCCCAGGCCTTTTGAGGTCCGAAGATCTTCTCGCAGAAGAGTCCGTCCTTTTCTGGCTTCAGGGTGCGGTAGTTGATGGTCTCGGGCTTTTTAACTTCACCTGAGGACCAGCTGCGGATATTGGCAGCGGTGGCGAGACCAATATTGATCTCACTGAACTGGTTTACGTCGAGCGGGCTCATAGTGCAGCCTTCCTTTCAGCAGCGCGGCGGGCGTCTTCCTCGTCAGATCCACGCTCGGGTCGAGAGATGTCGATTCCGAGTTCGCGGGTCACCGAGAAGAAGTCCTCTTCGGTGTCGGCGAGGTCAACACGCATAGCGTTCTTGTCACGTACTTCAACATTGAGGCAGAGTGATTGCATTTCCTTGATCAGAACCTTGAAGGACTCGGGGATACCGGGCTCGGGAAGGTTTTGACCCTTAACAATTGCTTCGTAGGCGCGCTCGCGACCCTTCATGTCGTCCGACTTGACGGTCAAGAGTTCCTGGAGTGCGTACGCCGCACCATAGGCCTCGAGGGCCCATACTTCCATCTCTCCAAACCGCTGACCACCGAACTGCGCCTTACCACCAAGTGGCTGGGCGGTGATCATTGAGTATGGACCAGTAGAACGGGCGTGAATCTTGTCGTCGACCATGTGGGCGAGCTTCAAGATGTAGGCGTATCCAATGGAGATGGGGTTGTCGTAGGCCTCACCGGTGCGACCGTTATACAACACGGCCTTACCGTTGTTGTCATCAGTTAACAAGCGCTTGCCGTTGGCACCATCGATGTTCAACGTCGCGAAGGTGTGCTGAATCGTGGGCTTGTCCTTGGCGCGCTCCGTCTCATCCCAGTGCGCACCGTCAAAGGCGGGGGTCGCAACGTAGACCGCGGGCTCGACGCGAGGGCGAGACTTACGGAATGGACGAGTGGCGCTGCCTTGGTCGGTGTGGCCCGAGGTGCCCACAGCGGGGTTGACCTCAATACCCTTCCAACCGTGACGAGCGGCGTAACCCAAGTGCGACTCGAGAACCTGACCGACGTTCATACGGCTTGGTACACCCAGTGGCGACAAGATGATGTCGACTGGAGTTCCATCCGCCAAGTACGGCATGTCCTCTTCGGGAAGAATCTTCGAGATAACACCCTTGTTACCGTGGCGACCAGCGAGCTTGTCACCCTCGGAGATCTTGCGCTTTTGAGCGACGTAGACCTTCACGAGCTGGTTAACGCCAGGCTGCATTTCGTGGTCTTCGTCACGGCTGTAGACCTTGACGTCGATGACCTTGCCGGACTCACCGTGGGGAACCTTGAGTGAGGTGTCTCGTACTTCACGAGCCTTCTCACCGAAGATCGCACGGAGCAGACGCTCTTCAGGGCTCTGCTCGGTCTCACCCTTCGGGGTGACCTTTCCAACGAGGATGTCGCCGGGGTTCACTTCGGCACCGATGCGCACAATTCCGCGGTCATCGAGGTCGGCCAAAATGTCTTCGGGCAGGTTCGGAATGTCTCGGGTGATTTCTTCGCCACCGAGCTTGGTGTCACGGGCGTCGATTTCGTATTCCTTAACGTGGATTGAAGTCAAGACGTCGTCACGAACCAAACGCTCGTTCAAGATGATGGCGTCTTCGTAGTTGTACCCTTCCCATGGCATGTACGCCACGAGCAGGTTCTTACCCAACGCCAACTCTCCGTTGGAAGTCGAAGTACCGTCGGCCAAGAGGTCGCCCTTTTTGACACTTTGACCAACGTCGGCCACTGGCTTTTGGTTGATTGAGGTGTCCTGGTTGGAACGACGGAACTTGTTCAAGTTGTACTGCTTAGAGCCGAGTTTCTTGCCGTAGCGGTCAACCTGGTCAGCCTCGTACTTAACGACCACGCGGTTACCCGATACCTCAGAAACCGTTCCGGTTCCCTCGGCCAAGAGCATGTCGCCAGAGTCAAATGCGGCGCGACCTTCCATGCCCGTTCCCACGAAGGGAGCCTCGGGCATGATGAGCGGCACAGCCTGCTTTTGCATGTTCGCACCCATGAGTGCGCGCTGGGCGTCGTCGTGCTCGACGAACGGGATAAGTGAGGTGGCAACCGAAATTACCTGCTTGGTTGAAACGTCCATCAACTCGACTTCGTCGAACTTCACGAAGTCGATTTCGGAGGTGGTCGAAGAAGACTTGTTAGCGGAACCTACGCGAAGTCCGGTACCGGCTGGTCCACGACGAACCAACACGCGCTCAGCCTTGATCTTGCCCTTGTCGTCCAACTCGGTGTTGGCCTGGGCAATAACGTAACGCTCTTCTTCGTCGGCGGTGAAGTACTTAATCTCACCGGTGACGCTACCGTTCGCGACCACTCGGTAGGGAGTCTCAATGAATCCGTATCCGTTAATGCGCGCGTAGGAAGCGAGGTACCCAATCAGTCCAACGTTTGGACCTTCGGGGGTTTCAATTGGGCACATGCGGCCATAGTGAGAGGAGTGGACGTCTCGAACTTCAAGTCCGGCACGCTCACGGCTCAGTCCACCCGGTCCCAGCGCCGAGAGACGACGCTTGTGGGTCAGGCCCGACAAGGGGTTGTTCTGGTCCATGAACTGCGAGAGCTGCGAGGTCGCAAAGAATTCCTTGATCGCCGACATCACGGGACGAATATTCACGAGACCCTGGGGGTGGATTGACTCCACGTCCTGGGTGTTCATGCGCTCACGAACGACACGCTCCATACGAGACAGACCGGTACGCAGGGCGTTTTGGATCAGTTCACCCACGCTGCGGATGCGGCGGTTCGCAAAGTGGTCCTGGTCGTCGATGTGGTACGTGGTTTCCTTAGCGGTGCGGTCGCGAGCCAGGTTCAAGAGGTAGGTCGCGGTCGCCAGTACTTCGGCCTTTGAAAGTACGTGCAGATCGGGGTTGGGGCGGTCCAAGATGTCGCCGAACAATTCGACGTTCTTGGCGACTTCGTCACCGAGCTTGCGGTCGAGTTTGTAGCGGCCAACGCGTGACAGGTCGTAACGCTTGTCGGAGAAGAAGGCGCCCTCGAAGTACTGACGAGCAGCTTCAACGGTCTGGACTTCACCCGGACGGGCACGACGGTAGATTTCGAGCCAAGCGGTTTCCTGGCTGGCGCGAGCCCACCCTTCGGGAGAGTCTTCGATACCGAACTTCTCCATGTGCTTGATCATTTCGGTCTGGGCCTTCTTGCCATCCACGTGGAACTGGTCCTCGAGGAAGTCAAAGTGCTCAACGAACTTGGTCAAGAATGCTTCGTCAACGCGCTGGTCGAGCGCACGGAGAAGGCTGAAGATTGAAATACGACGCTTGCGAGCAATGCGCGCACCAGCGTTAGCGGACTTGTTCTTCTTCTCTTCGAGGTCGACTTGCAACCACTCACCACGGCTGGGGTGGATGGTGCCTTCGAAGGCAACTTTCTCATCCTTACCGGGCTGGAACAAAACACCCGGTGAACGGACGAGCTGTGAAACCACGACACGCTCCGTACCGTTAATGATGAAGGTTCCTTCAGGAGTCATGATTGGGAAGTCGCCCATGAAGACGGTCTGCTCTTTAATTTCTCCGGTCTCGGAGTTTAAGAAGCGAGCGCGAACAAAAATGGGGCGCGAGTATGTAGTCGCGCGCTGACGGCAGTCTTCGATGCTGAACTTCGGAGGACCAGCGAGATCTTCGTCGTCGGGATCGAATTCCAATTCGAGTGAAAGACGACCAGTGAAGTCTTGGATTGGCGAGATCGCCGCGAAGGCGTCACGCAGTCCTTCCTTCTGGAATAGGTCGAAGCTCTCTCGTTGAATCTCGAGAAGGTTGGGCAGGGGGAAAGATTCACCCAGTGCGGAAAAGTTAAAGCGTTCTGGGCTAGTGGACCGAGACGTCAACGGTCATCCTCCATGTGAGTGGGTGGCTAAGAATGCCGTGGCCTATCTTCAAACTTGCGTCAAGGGATGACGAAATAGGGGTCAAGAGCACGGTCTATATACAGTAGTGGCTCTGGGCAGGAATTAGCAAGTGGCGCTCCCCAAGGGACCGCGCGCCGGCTAGCCGGTTGGAGCCACACTAGGCACAGTTTGTGGGTCCGTCAAGGACCCACTCCCCTACCTAGCCGGTTCGTGTTCGATAAGTCCCAGAAGAAGCGCCACCTTATGAAGCCCTCCCTCGGGCTTGTGCTTGGACGCAACCTCGTCACCCTCTTCAGTTAAACCCAGAAAATCAAAGGTTTGGCGCATTTTTCCCCTCAAGCCTGAGGGTTCGGCCGTACCTGACTCTGCGGGTACGCTCGCCCCAATGAGTTCGGCCTTGACTGCCTCTAATGCCTCAATGGCTCGGTTGATCTCAGTCACCGATTTACTCTCCGGCTTTTCCGGGTTAAAGGTGGCGGTGCACTGGGGGCAGGTAATTTCATTCATAGGACTCCTTTGGTCGTCATTAGAACCCTTGCAGAGGGGTGTGACAACAGGAGTCGGCGGCTCCAGAAAAGGAAAAACCCCCAACCGTTTCCGGCTGGGGGCTACTTCCTAGGGTTCGGAGAACTACTTGAGCTCTACCGTGGCGCCAGCGGCCTCGAGGGCAGCCTTAGCCTTGTCGGCGTCAGCCTTTGAGACCTTCTCCAAGATGGGCTTAGGTGCGCCATCTACGAGGTCCTTAGCTTCCTTCAGACCCAGGTTGGTCAAGGTACGAACTTCCTTAATTACCTGAATCTTCTTGTCTCCACCATTTGTCAAGATGACGTCATAGTCGCTCTTCTCTTCAGCAGCGTCGGCGCCTGCGCCGGCTCCGCCAGCGGCAGGAGCGGCGGCAACAGCTACGGGAGCTGCGGCCGTTACGCCAAACTTCTCTTCGAACGCCTTGAGGAGCTCGGAGAGTTCAATCACTGACAAGTCAGCGATGCCGTCGAGAATCTGATCCTTGGTCAAAGTTGCCATTGTTTTGATTCCTTTCTTTCGGTGTTACGTGGGTTGGTTATTCGGCCGGTTCGCTCGCGGCGCCTTCTTCTGGCGCTGCGGCTGGTGCTTCGGAAGCCGGAGCTTCTTCTTCAACAGCCTCGGTGGTTTCAACTTCAGCGACTACCTCAACGGCAGCCTCCTCGGTTGCGACCTCCGCGACAGGTGCCGCGGCGTCGTCGCTCGCTGCCGGAGCAGCTTCCTCGACCCCGGCCGGAGTCTCGGCGACCAGTTCTTCCTTGGCTTCGACCGGAGCGGCTTGAGGGCCACCCTTGGAGTCGATCAAGGCCGAAAGGCCGTAGGCGAAGTTTTGTGGCACGGCCTTGAACAAGGCGGCCAACTGACGCATGGGCTGAGCTAACAAACCAGCGAATTGTGCCAAGAGCACTTCGCGTGGTGGCAACTCGGCGAGAGCAATAACGTCCTTGACGGTCAGGGCCTTGCCGTCGAGTACGCCACCCTTAATAATCAGCGTGGGGGTGGCCTTGGCGTAGTCCTTGAGCGCCTTAGCAATAGCCGAAATGTCACCGTCGATAAAAGCAATGGCGGTGGGTCCCTCGAGGAACTCGCCCATCGGCTCGACCAGCGTGCCTTCGATGGCGCGCTTGACGATGGTGTTCTTAAAGACCTTGAAGTCGCCACCCATGGTGCGCAGTTGCTTGCGCAGAGTGGAGATCTCGGCCACGGTCATGCCGCGATATTCGGTAACGACCGCAGTCGTAGTGGTGCTGACTTTGGCCTTGACCTCGTCAACGGCAGCGACTTTGCTGGGGGAAACCTTGGTTGTCATATAACTCCTTCACCGGATGCCGCCCGGTAACGGGCCGAGACATCAAAGCGAACGAGCGACCCGAAGGTAACTCGAACTCCTCGTCAGGCGAACCAACTGGTTCCTTAAGTGCTTTCGCACACCGGATGTCTTCGGCGTTCTCTGTAAAACTGGTGCACAGACTTCGTGCGGTACAACAGACTAGCCACCGGTGCGGTGGCTAGTCAAAACCACTAGGCGCTAACGAGCTCAGTGTCGCTCGTGCGCTGGGGGTCGATCTTGACGCCCGGTCCCATGGTTGAGCACACGGTGATGCTCTGGACGTAACGACCCTTCGCGGAAGCGGGCTTCACGCGAACGATTTCGTCAATTACCGCTTGGACGTTCTTGTTGAGGTCCTCAGCGGAGAAGGAAATCTTGCCCACGCGTAGCTGAATATTGCCGACCTTGTCGGTGCGGTACTCCACGCGGCCACCCTTAAATTCGGCCACGGCCTTCGCCACGTCCAAGGTCACCGTTCCGGTCTTGGGGTTGGGCATTAGTCCACGGGGTCCGAGTACTCGACCAAGGCCACCGACCTTACCCATGAAGTCCGGGGTGGCGATAGCGATGTCAAAGTCCAAGAATCCACCCGCGACCTTTTCTACGAGGTCGTCGCCACCGACGATGTCAGCTCCGGCGCTACGAGCCTGCTCGGCGTATTCACCGGCGCAGAACACCGCAACGATGTTGGTCTTACCGGTACCGGCGGGCAGGGCGAGGGTGCCACGAACGATTTGCTCGGCCTTGCGAGGGTCTACACCCAAGTGCATTGAAATTTCGACGGTCTCGTCAAACTTCGCGGTAGAAATCTCTTTCACCTTGGCCACGGCCTCGGCGACTGTGTAGAGCTCTTCACGCGAAAACTTGGCTAGCGCGTTTCGGTAGTTCTTTCCGTGCTTCATGTCTTTTCTCCTTAGCCCTGAACCGTGATGCCCATTGAACGAGCGGTGCCGGCTACTTGGAGCTTGGCCATCTCGAGGTCATCGGTGTTGAGGTCCTTTAATTTGGTCTGTGCGATCTCGGTTACTTGATCCATCGTCACCGACGCCACGGTCTCACGACCGGCGGTGTGGGCACCTTTTTCAACACCCGCCGCTTGACGAAGCAGCACTGGGGTTGGTGGGGTCTTGAGGATAAAGGTGAAGGTGCGGTCGTCGTAGATCGAAATCTCGACTGGGATGACCGTGCCCTTCATTGATTCGGTCGCGGCGTTGTACTGCTTGCAGAATTCCATGGTCTGAATACCATGGGGTCCTAGCGCGGTACCAACTGGTGGCGCCGGAGTGGCGCCGCCCGCTTCGAGCTGAATCTTGACTACTGCGGTGACTGACTTGGCCATGGTTATTTCTCCTTAGTTCCTTTAGAGCTTCGTGACTTGTGTGAAGTCGAGCTCCACGGGGGTTTCGCGACCAAAAATGTCGACCAGGACCTTAACCTTGGCCTGATCGTCGTTGATCTCCGCGACGTGTCCCGAGAAGGTGGCAAAGGGGCCGGACTTGATCTGGACGGTGTCGTTGATTTCGAATTCGTGGGTCGGGGCGCGGCGTTTAGCGACCGGCTGCTCGACACCCTCAATGATGGGGCGAATGATGTTGTCGACCTCACGGCGGGTCAACGCGGTGGGCTTAGTCTTTTCGGCACCCACAAAGCCGGTTACACCGGGAGTTGAGCCAATCACGTAGAAGATCTCGGGGTCGGGCTCGCAGCGAATGAGCAGGTAGCTCGGAAACATCTTCTTGGAGACGGTCTTTTTCGCACCAGACTTGAATTCGGTGACGTCCTCTTCGGGAACGTGAATCTCGAAGATCTGGTCCTGTAGCTCGCGAGCCTTCACCATGTTGTTAATGGCCGAAATGACCTTGGCCTCGTGACCGGCGAAGGTGTGCACGATGTACCAACGGCCGGGACGGTCAAAGGCGGACTCAATCTCGGGCTCGTCGTCCTCTTCGTCGTAGATTACGACGTCGTCGAGGACGGCCTCTTCGAGACCCTCGGTCTCTAGTACTTCTTCGGTGGTTGCTTCGAGATCACTCATCAGTCCTACTTCGCGTACAAGAAGGTTACGAACTTAGAAAATCCGTAACCTAATCCAAAGATCAAGATGGTCATAAAAATCAGAACGAACAACACAATGCCGGTGTAATTACGAACTTCAGCGCGTGAGGGCCACGCCACTTGGCGCATCTCTTCACGAATTTCACGAAAGAACTGCTTAATCGTGGTGCGCTCGCGAGTACGACGCTGCCGGGCTTGCACCGCGGCGTCACGGCGCGACGAAGCACCGCCCTCGGCGGGCGCTTGTCCTTGACGCTGCATCATTCGCTTTTGTTCGCGGTTCATTTCATTCTTCTTGTTCGTATTTTTTTACTTCCGCAGGGCAGGAGGGACTCGAACCCCCAACCACCGGTTTTGGAGACCGGTGCTCTACCAATTGAGCCACTGCCCTAATGGTCGAAGCCACGGCTTACCATGGTCCCGACTAGGGATGAAAAGCCTACCACCCCCGCGGGGGATGGCCCTTTAGCGGGTCTCCTTGTGGGTGGTGTGACGCCGCTCCCACTGGCAGAATTTCTTCATCTCAATACGTTCACGATCGTTCATCTTGTTCTTCATCGTGATGTAATTGCGACGTTTGCACTCCTCGCAGGCCAAAATCACCTGGACTCGCTTTTCGTTTTTAGCCATCATTTCTCCTTACACAACACTGGTACAACAACGGACCACCGGTCCTGCCTAGTAGCGGCGGCGGGAGTCGAACCCGCGACACCACGATTATGAGCCGTGTGCTCTAACCACCTGAGCTACGCCGCTTTGGCGAGCCCTCTGTCGGGATTGAACCGACGACCCCTTCCTTACCATGGAAGTGCTCTACCACTGAGCTAAGAGGGCATCCACGCCTATTGGCGCGGAGCGAAAGTCTACCCCTTGAAAGATGGTCATTTCCAACCGATACCGGTACCCTTGAGACCTATGAGAACCCGTCAGGTCGAAGTCGAGGATGCGCAGGCTCTCTTGGACATCTACAACCCCGAAGTTATCGAAACGACCGTCTCTTTTGACCTCGTGGCGCGGACCCTCGCTGAACAAGAGGAGTGGATCCGCCTCCACCAGGGCACCCACCCCGCCCTCGTCGCCATCAATGACGAAGATGGGGTGGGCGAACCGGGCGCCCGCGGTGAGCTCGTCGTGGGATTTTCGGTGGTCTCACCCTTTCGCGAGCGACCCGCCTACTACACGACCGTCGAGAACTCCGTGTACGTCCACCGCCAGATGCGGGGACGAGGGGTGGGCGAGTTGCTCATGCGCGACCTCCTCGTTACCGCCAAGGAGATGGGATTTCACTCTCTTATTGCGCGCATCGTTGGTGAAAACCACGGCTCCATTCGACTTCACGAAAAAGTGGGCTTCAATTTGGTCGGTACGGAGATTGAGGTGGGGCGCAAACACGGATTGTGGCTCGACGTCGTTGAGTATCAGTACGTGATGGAGAGTTAACGACTTCGCTTCACCTGTTTAATCGGCCGATGTTCCGGCCAACTCCACTGGGTCCAAGACCCCATCGGGGCGGCCAAGAAGGTGAGCAAGATACCCACCGCGGTGATGACGAGCCCGATGCTCGCATGTTTAAAACCATTCACGAGCTCCCCCGCACCGGGCAGTCCCATGAAGGGACCGGCGATAGACAGAGCGAGTAGCCAGAAGTGTTCGCGACCTTTATAACAAGCCGCTAGTAAGAGCAGTCCCCACACCAGGTACCACGGTTGCACTACTGGACCGAGTATGACAAACAACACCAGCGCCACGCCGAGCGAGCGCAGCCACCCCCGCTTAGTCGAGTGCCACAGCAACCACAGTGAAGAGCTCACGGCCACCGCCAGGCCCACCGATCGAGTAACGGTTAGCACCACATCTTCGCTCCAGTGCAGACCGAAGAGACTCGCGAGTTTTGTGATTGACAGCCCAATACCGGTGGCGGGCGCCGCCCAGGAACGAACGGTTCCGTTGGAGAGGAGGTTGCGGACCCAGCCAAAGCCAAAGCCGGCCATCCACGAGGTCACACTCAGGGTGATAAAGCCAATCAGGGAGCCAATAATGAGCGGACGGAGACGTTCTCGCTTGGGCGCGTGCTCATCGCGCACCCAACTCCAGGCCACAAAGGCAATACCTAGGGCGGCGGGGGCCTTAATGGCGGTGGCTAGCGCACAAAAGAAAAAGGCCCAGTAAAAGTGCTTACGTAGCGCCAGGGCTACGCCGATCAGCAGTAAGCCCGTCATGATGGCGTCATTGTGTCCTCCGGCGATCAGGGTGAGTATCACCAGAGGGTTGAGCGCACCAAGCACTAGGGCCTCACCGGGATCACGGTTCAACGCTCGAGCAATGGCCGTTACCGCCCAACCGATTAGCCCCACCGCCAAGACCTCGAGTAAGCGAAGACAGACCACCGTGGCTAGTTGGTTGTGGTGGGTCAACCGAGCGAATGATCCGTCGAGAAAGAGAAAGAAGGGTCCGTAGGGAGTGGGGGCGTTTCCCCAGAGCGGGTCAACCGGTGACACGTAAGGGCTCGACCCCATGGTGAATGGTCCGTATAAGTAGGGACTGATGTGATGACTGGTCATCTCACCTTGGGCGGCGTAGGAAAAAATATCACGCGAGAAAAGTGGCGGCGCAATAATCATCGGTGTCGCCCAGACCGCCAACATCAGCCACAGCTGTTTTACCGACGCACCCCGGTGAAGTTTCACAATCTCAGCGAGTCGCAACCACACGCGCATCAACAAGATGATGCCGGCGTAGGTCAATACGATGGCGAAAAGTAACTTCGTCTCCGATGGTGTTGCACTGGGAGTCTGCACCGGCTCGCCAAAGAACCAAGTGGTATCCATATTGAGTTTGAAGGGAGAGTTCGTAAACGAACAGCCCGCCAGAATCATCACCGAGGCGATAAAACCTAAGAGACCGGGGGCCCACAAAAAGTGCCAACCCTGAAAGGGACCGGGGGTGAATCGACCGAGCGGGGTGTAGCGCCGCTCGCCCATTTGGATGAGCGCCTCGAGGTGATTAATCCCGTAGACGTAGGCACGGTAGGGGGCCCGCAACCAGTGCGACATTCGTTGCATGACTCCCCTTCTCGAACATCGCCAGTCTTGCCGAGGCCGCCTGGGCGTGACCAATCCAGCCGAAGTTGGATTGGTTGGTGGGCCAGGAGGGATTTGAACCCCCGTAGGCTAAGCCGTCTGGTTTACAGCCAGATCCCATTGGCCACTCGGGCACTGACCCGTGAAAGAGCCTAGTTCGTGGGAGCCACCCGCTTCCAACCGAGTGGGGCCTAACATTGGTCCATGCCAAGTTTTGATGTTGTTTCCGAAATCGACCACCAAGAGGTTCGCAACGCCGTGGACCAGGCGAACCGTGAAGCCACCACCCGCTTTGACTTCAAAGGCACCGACGCCAAGATTGAGGTCACCGACAAGGAGCTCACCCTGAGCGCCTCGACGGAAGATCGGTGCAAGGCGCTCTACCAACTCCTCGAGGAAAAGTGCGTGAAACGCGAAGTTTCGCTCAAGACGCTCGACCCCGGCAAGATTGAAGTGGCCTCACATAACTCGGCTCGTCAAAAAGTTGCCCTCAAGGCGGGCATCTCCCAAGAGGTCGGCAAGAAGATCAACAAGTTGATTAAGGAGATGGGCGCCAAAAACATCACCTCTTCAATTCAGGGTGATCAGGTTCGCATTACTGGCAAGCAGCGTGATGACCTGCAGCAAGCCATCGCGATGTTAAAGGAGTCCGACATCGAGACCCCTTTGCAATTCACCAACTTCCGCGACTAGGCGAAGGGTTTAGTCGGGCTCGCCTGCTCTTCGGCGACTAGGTGCGCTTCGATGTCTTGGGCCGCGTGAGATTTGAAGATCCGATTAAAGACCATCAACTTCAACACCCAAAAGACGGCGAAGCTCAATAAGTTCATACCCGCTACCAAGCCCGTGTTGAGAAGGTGTGACCAGTGGTGCGAATGTACTTGACTACGAGCCCACCACGCCCCTAATTGACTAAAGGCAATACCGAGCAGCGACATGGACCAGAAGGGGATGATTTCGTTGCGTAGGTGGCTACGGCCCTTCTTGCCCCAAGTCCACGACCGGTTCAGTTGATAGGCCGGAACCGACGCGATGAGGTTTCCGGCGAGGGTGGCCCACATTACGCCCGGCACAATACGCAGGCCGTAGAGAAGGGCGATGGAGATAAACGAGACGGAGGTCGTAATCGCCGAAACGGTGGTGAAACGAATTAACTTCTTACCCTGATGGGTTTTAGTCCAGTCCAGAGCCTGGCGAAGGGGCGACGACACTCTAGAAGACTACTCCCCATACCCCTAACGAAGTCGCGCTTAGCGTTCGTTCATGGGCACGTAGTCGCGAACTTCACGGCCCACGTAGATCTGGCGAGGTCGAGAAATCTTGGCCCCCTGGACCAGTAGCTCCTTGTAGTGCGCCAACCAGCCCGCGGTCCGTGGGATAGCGAAGAGCACCGTAAACATCTCGGGAGGAAATCCCATGGCCTGATAAATCAAGCCCGAATAAAAGTCAACGTTCGGGTAGAGACGACGCGAAACGAAGTAGTCGTCCTGCAGCGCTACCTCTTCGAGCTTGAGGGCGATGTCGAGCAGTGGATTAAATCCGGTAACCGCAAACACTTCGTGAGCAGTTTTCTTTATGATTTGCGCGCGTGGGTCAAAGTTCTTGTAGACCCGGTGACCAAAGCCCTCCAGTAGAACTTCGCCCCGCTTCACTCGTTCGATGTAGGCCGGGACATTGTCAATTGAACCAATGGTGTTGAGCATCTTGAGTACCGCTTCGTTAGCGCCACCGTGACGTGGCCCGTAGAGCGCGGCCGTGGCTGCGGCGGTAGCCGAGTAGGGATCGGCGTGAGACGAACCAACAGTGCGCATTGCGGTGGTACCACAGTTCTGTTCGTGGTCCGCGTGCAGAATGAACAACACTTCTAGAGCGCGCACCAACACGGGGTGGGCCTCGTAGCGAGGTTCGGCCACCTTCCACATCATCGAGAGGAAGTTTTCAACGTACCCCAAGTTGTTGTCTGGATACACGAAGGGCATGCCAACTGAGAAGCGGTGTGCGGCCGCGGCCAGTGTTGGCATCTTGGCAATCAGGCGCACAGTCTGACGATGCAGATTGGCGGGGTCTTCGATATCCTTGGCATCTTTGTAATAGGTCGAGAGCGCAGCAATAGCCGACACCATCATGCCCATGGGGTGAGCGTCGTAGTTAAAACCTTCCAAGAAGCGCTTGCGGACGTTTTCGTGAATGAAGGTGTGAAAGGTAATTTCCGTCTCCCACACTTTGGCCTCTTCGGTGGTCGGTAATTCACCATTGATCAACAGGTAGGCAACCTCTACGAAAGAGGCCCGCTCAGCGAGTTGTTCGATGGGATACCCGCGGTATCGGAGAATCCCCGCTTCACCATCTAGGTACGTAATGGAAGATTTTGCGGCGGCGGTAGCCATGAAGGCCGGGTCGTAGAACCAAACCCCGGGAACCGCTTTGAGGAATTGGGCGGAGGCGATGCCGCCGTCTTCGATTGGAATCTCAACGGTGTTACCCGTGCGATTGTCGGTGATGGAAATTGACTCGCTCACGAAACCTCACTATTTGGAACCTTCGCCAATGATAGAAGAACTCGACGGTAACCAAAACGAAAAGTTAGCCCGCGGGCGTGGTCAGCAGGTGGTACGTCCTCGTAGTCGGCGCCCCCGGTAGGTGGGGGGCGTTGACGAGAGCAATTGTGAGCGTCCCGCGCTCACTAGTAGATACCTTGAAACCTTTAGGAATAAAGGCGTGCGAGGCGCTGGGCCCGAGAGTGGCGTGCAACGTACTTGTTTGCACCCCTCGCCCACCGGAGACGTCCCTGAAGGTAATTCTGATAGTTACGGGCTGCACTACGTAGGCCCCGTTGGTCACCACGACCGCGCAGTGGAGCTGACCGGTCGCCGGAACGGTCAAAATCTGCCCCACCTGAGGAAGGGGCGCGGGCAGAATTTGAACCGCCGAAATAGTGAGGGAGCGGACCAGGCGCAGCGTGACCGATTGAGTCAGGCTCGAAAATCCAGCGACTCGTAAATAGTTGGCCGTCGCATTGGTGGTCGCATGCAACACAACGTGACCGGGTTCATTTCGTAGTTGGCGGCGAATCTGATTCCACGCCGTACTCGAGTTCTGCAAGACCAACGCCGGATTGACGGTATTCGAAGCAGCGGTGAAGGGAAGTTGTAGATCCGCTTCAAGATTATGGATAATGCCCCGCCAGGCTTGCGTGCGCTCGTCGGTGATTGCTTGCAATCGAGTATTCAAGTCGCCAACGATTGTCGGTTGAATTAAATAGCGCGAAGTGACCTCAACGGCCTTTACCTCTTCACTCATAACTATCAAACGACTCGCCAGCTGCGCTCTAGACATGGTGGCACCGTGAGTCAGTAAGAAGTGGAACTGTTGGTCTAGGGAGTTCTCTGAACGAATGAGTCCGTTGGCTATGCCACCAAAATTTTGATTGATATTTGTTAGGGGTCCAGAAGAGTGAGTGGCCGCCGTTTTGACATCCTTAGCGAAGGCAACGAACGCGCAAATCAATAGGAAACCCACCGTTGCGAGGGTGAGTCGACGACGCGAGGCGCGAGAGCGGGGCACGCTCACAGAATTTAGTCTTCAGCGCCCTCGGCTAATTCCGCTTCAATGATTACGCCATTATCGAAGGTTTCGTCACCCTCTTCGAGGGTCTCCCACTTTTCGTCATTGAAGGTACGCGGTAGCTGGTCCACGGGCTTGAGCTGAGGCAACTCGGTGGATTTGGCGATACCCACCTTGTCGCGCACCGATCGAGCAAAGGGAATAAGCCGTCCTTCTACCGAGCCGAGAAGTTTGTTGTACTCCTGGGAGGTCTTGATGATTGACTTGCCCATCTCATGAAGTGGCTTGGCCACATTGAGAATTTTGTCGTAGAGCTGTTCAGCCATCTCGCGAATAGCTTCGGCGTTGGTCGCAATCTCAGACTGACGAACGAGCATCGCTACCGACAGCAGGAGTGACATGACGTTGGTTGGCCCCGCCAAGAGAACGTGCGACTCAATGGCGTCACGAACGATAGTGGGGTCCGCTTCGATGGCTGCACCCAACATGTAGTCGCTGGGTAAGAACAAGACCACTGCTTCGGGTGAGGGTTCGATGGCATTCCAGTAGGCCTTGGCGGTGAGTGTTTTGATGTGATCGCGTAAAGCCTTGGCGTGCGCCTTCATCATCTCTTTGCGCTCAGCCAAGTCGTCTTCCTGCATCGCCTCTTCGAAGGCCCTGTAGGGGAACTTCGCGTCAATGGCCATGAATACATGGTTGGGTAAATTCACCACAAAGTCCGGTCGTTGTTGTTTATCCTCGGTGGTCCGAGAGACTTGCTGGGTGGAGTAGTGGGTGTTTTTTTCTAATCCAGCTTGATTCAAAAGTTGCTCTAATTGAAATTCACCCCACTCACCACGCTGTTGACTACGACCGAGAATTTGATTCAGCTTGGCGGTCTCTTCAATACTTTTGGCCTGCGTCTCAGTTAAGTTCGCCGTAGCGGTCTTGACGTCATTAAAGGCGTTTTGCTGCTGGGTCGAAAATTCCTCGACCTTCTTTCCGTACTCTTGAACCAAATTGACCATCGGATTTATTTGCGCCTGGAAGGTGGCTTCGCGTGACTTGTTTAGGCGTTCTTCAACTTCAGACTGGCGCGCGAGCGCCTCTTGCACTGAACTCAGCGTGACATTAGAAACGGAGTCTTTAATCCGTTCCACTATCGCGTTGGAATCTTGGCGGGCCGTCTCGAGAGCCACTCGCAAGTCCGCAATGGTCGCCTCAGCGGAACGACGTGCTTCAGAGGCGATGGCCTCACTCTGACGCAAGGTACTCAACCGACTAGTACAGAACACCCAAGTAAGTAGCGCCCCAACAAGAAACCCCGCAACCCCAATGACAATTGACATATTCACTCGCCTCTTTCGACAACTTTCACCTTAGAGACTCGCTGTGACACTGACTAGCCTGTTTGGTATGCCTTGGCTCTTTCGATCAGCCCCAGAAACCCCGTCAACTGGTGCCCCGTCAATGGACGATGCTGAACTTAAGCACGACGTTGTCAGGGTTTTTGCCCTCGTGGGAGAAGCGATCGCCGAAGCCACCCACGCGCTACTTGCGGGCGACCGCGAACTCGCCAAAAAAGTCGTGGACCAGGACGTCGAAATAGATACCATCGTCAATGGACTGGTGAAAAAGCTCGAAGCTGCTTTGTTGTACGGCGAAAACCTTTCCGTCAACGAAAAGGCGACCTATCTCACCCTCATGCGCATTCTGCCCGAAGTGGAGCGCAATGGTGACCTGGCCGAGCACATAGCTCGTCGGGCTGCCCGCAATCTCGGATCGGAAATGTCACCACGGAGTCGAGGACTCATCGAACGAATGGGTGAAGTGGCCTCAATGATTTGGCGCGAGGCCACCGACATAATTATTGACGGCAAGATTGAAGCGGTCGGAACAATAGAGGACATCGACGACGAGCTCGACGACCTGCACGTCTCGCTCACCGCCGAACTCACCTCCGGATCGATGAGCGTACCGGTGGCCGTTGAGGTGGCTCTAATGGCTCGCTTCTACGAGCGGTTTGGTGATCACTGCGTGAATCTTGCTCGTCGCCAAATTGGTCGCGACGGCGCTGACTGATTACAGAATCGTCAGTAGTTCTTCGGCAATCTGCACCGCGTTGAGCGCGGCGCCCTTTCGAAGGTTGTCATTGGAGACAAAGAACGAGAGCCCGTGTTCGAAGACTTCGGACCGGCGGATACGACCAACGTAACTGGGGTCCTGGCCCGCGGCGGCTCGTGGGGTCGGAAGGTCGGTGACCACTACACCCGGGGAATCCTCCAGCACGGTAGTGGCCTCACGGACTGAAACGGGTCGGTCGAAACTCGCGGTAATTGATAAGGAGTGACCGGTGAAGACGGGAACCCGCACACAGGTCGCGTCCACGAGCAGCGTAGGGATCTCCAAGATCTTTCGACTCTCGTCGCGCAGTTTCTGTTCCTCCACCGTTTCAAACGAACCATCGTCAACTAACGAACCCGCTAGGGGGATCACGTTGTGCGCAATCGTGGCGGGAAACTTCACGCCCTCGTCGAGGGGCCACGCCGCGCCATCAAAGGTGAGCGTGCGAACGTTACCGCTCATGGTGCGCTCGAGTTCCGAGGCCAATTCGTCCACGCCCTCACGACCAGCGCCCGAAACCGCTTGATAGGTCGAAACGGTGAGAGCCCTCAACCCGTAGCCCAGGTGAAGGGGCTTAAGCACGGGCATCGCCGCCATGGTGGTGCAGTTCGGGTTGGCCACAATGCCCTTGGGAATGTTTCGAAGCTCGTGCGCGTTTACCTCCGAGACCACCAGAGGAACGTCGGGGTCCATGCGCCACGCCGATGAGTTGTCAATCACGATCGCCCCGGCGGCGGCGAAACGCGGCGCGAGAACGCGCGACGACGTTGCTCCGGACGAGGCTAGAACTATATCGATTCCCGTGAGGTCCGCAGTCGCGGCATCCTCCACTTCAATAGCGGTGCCGTTCCAGTCCAGCATTGTTCCCGCCGAGCGCGTCGAACCAAAGAAGCGAATTTCGTCGACCGGAAAATTTCGCTCCCGCAGAATCGCTCGAATGACTGTTCCCACCTGACCGGTGGCCCCTAAGACGGCAACTTTCATAGGTTTAGTGTAGGTCAAAGCCTGCACGAGCTACCGGTCCCGTTATGGGTCGCTCGCTAAAACCGATCAGGTCGCAAGAACTCTCTGAATTCGACCGACTGCTCCGGCAGGTCGAAGAGGTCTGATTCGCGCGCGACCGCCACTAGGTCATCGACAAAGGCGGCGTGGGCCCCGAGTCGGGGGTCCTCATCGGTTTCACGAACGAAGACAATGACAAAGCGAGCATCACGACCGTCAGTCTTTCGACGCATCACGCGCCCCATTCGCTGGATCATTTGTCGGGTCTGTTTAGAGGCGGCAACAATGAGTGCAAGGTCGGCGTCGGGGACGTCTACTCCTTCTTCCAGCGTTTGCACCGAGACCAGGGCCTTGGTTTCCCCCGCTGAAAACCGGTCCATCACCTCGGCGCGTTCACCGGTGTCAATCTGTGAGTGGTGAACTTCCGAACTGATTTTTTCGACAACGAGGGCCTCGTTCAGTGCCGTCGCTGAAGCAATGGACTGCGTAAAAATGAGCGAACGGTCCGCGTCCCGCATGATGGGAGTCATCGCTTTGAGGGCTTCGATCTTTGCCGGGGTTTCGGCGAGGAGGTTGCGCTTTTCGCGCCACCCCGACAACCATCGATTCGCGGTGATACCCGCTTTCATCTTGCCACCACGCAAACGAATGACGTCATCTAAGAACAGGGCAAAGGGGGCGGGCCGGCAGCCATATTCACGGATCAAGGTCTTGCGTAATTTTGAGAGTTGTCGAACCAAAACGGCGTATCGTTCTGCCTCTTCCGCCGAGAAATCAACACCGACAAATCCAACCCTCACTTGTGCGACAACGCCAGCCTGAATGGCGTCGGCGTAACCAAGCTCATAGATGATCTTTTCAAAGTAGGGCATCAATACCGACTCGTGGGCTCCATCGGCACGCTCGTGAGTGGCCGATAGCCCCAGACGTCTGGTGAAGCGGTCGTCCAATGAAAATTTATTCATCTCCGACGCGGTTCGGTGACACTCATCGGCCACCAGGAGCCCGGTTACACCTGCGGGGAGATCAAAGTGTCTCTGGCGAGCGGTCGCCACGGTCGTGATGAGCACTTCGTGATTGTGCAAATCATCCTCGTGTCCATTACCCGCTCGACCTACGCGAATGGTGGGCAACGAGGTGGCCACTAACTGCGACCACTGGTTTAAGAGCACCACGGTCGGGACGACGACGACGCACTTGCCCCCCTCCGCCACGAGGTCTCGAATCGCCACCAGCGCGACCCGCGATTTGCCCGCCCCCGTCACCGCGTTCGCAATACCTCGGTAGTCATTCGCCTTCCAATTACGCAGGGCCTGTTCCTGCCATTCGTAGAGAGCGAAGGGGTCGCCCTCGGTACCCAACACTTCAGTTGGCCTCACTCGAGCGGGCGGGTCGCGTTTGATAAATCGTTTAATTGCCTCGGGATCGATTGGTTCAGGCTCGACGTCCCCCTCGACCTCTTCAGTTTCTTCGTCGGGAATCTCAGTATCAATCTGCAAGAACCAAAGTGGTGGCGAACTGAAGCGATGGACAAAGGTGTCGGTGGCGGCGTAGAGCACACTATTTATGACAGATTTCTCAACCCCCAACGCCTCGGCGAGCTCCAGAGCACTTTGGCCCGTTCTGGTGAGGAGTTGGCCCACCATTTGGTTTAAAACTTCCTCGTGCGCTGACTCCGTTCGCCTAGCGGTAGCCGAGGCGGCGCGCGACGTTCCATCAGCTCGGCGCCACTGAGGGGGCGTACCGCCAAGGTTTACGAAACGATTATCACTGTACAAAATCGAATTGACCTCTGTTTTGTACAGTCCAAGAATTCTGCCAATTGCTCTGGCACTCAATGTGGCCGATGAATCAAAACATTCAAGAATTAGGTCGGCCTTTTGCTCTCGAGAGAGCGATTCCAGATTCACGTGGGCCTTTCGTTCAGAAGGCGACGGTATCAAAACGCTGTGACGGGTACTACGCGTCGAGACCGAAGGCCGTGTGGAGGGCTCGTACCGCTTCGCCTACCTTGTCCGCATCCACCACACAAGAGATACGGATGGACGAGGTCGAAATCATCTCAATGTTGATGCCGTGAGCGGTAAGGGTTTCGAACATTTGGGCCGTTACTCCGGGGCTGGACTTCATACCCGCACCCACAACGGAAACGCGACCAATTCTTTCGGTGGATTCAACACTCGCAGCGCCCAACTCCGTAGCCACGGTGTTGCACACCCGCAGGGCCTCTTTGAGATCGGTAGTGGCGACGGTGAAGGAAATGTCCGCGTTCCCGAGCATGGAGGTGTTCTGCACAATCATGTCCACGTTGACTCGCTCATCAGCGAGAGCGCGGAACAGTTTCGCCGCGATACCCGGCTTGTCCGGTACCCCCGCGACAGTGATCTTTGATTCGGAGACGTCGTCGGTAATGGCGGTTACGACTGCTTCTTCCATGGTGGTGTCCTCTTCTACTATCCAGGTACCTGGTTCCCAGGTAAAACTCGAACGAACGTGCAGGGGCACGTGATGGCGGCGAGCAAATTCCACTGAGCGCAACATCAGCACTCGCCCACCGGTTGCGGCCATCTCCATCATCTCATCAAACGAGATTTTGTTAAGACGACGCGCGCTCGGCACGACGCGAGGGTCGGCACTGAACACGCCGGTCACGTCGGTATAGATTTCACAACTATCCGCCTTCAGGGCGGAGGCGAGCGCAACGGCGGTCACATCTGAACCTCCGCGTCCCAAGGTGGTGATGTCACGGTCAGTGGAAACTCCTTGGAATCCCGCTACTACGGGAACTAGGCCCTGTTCGAGTGCTTCAATAATGCGCTCCGGGCGCATTTCGAGAATCTTGGCCTTGGTGTGATCGGTATCGGTGATGATTCCCGCTTGGGATCCGGTGAAGCTCGCCGATTGAACGCCACGCGCGCCGAGCGCCATGGAGACGAGGGCCATCGAAATGCGCTCTCCGGCGGTCAAGAGCATGTCCATTTCCCGCGGGGGTCGGTCGGGGCCAATCACTTCGGCGAGAGCGATAAGTTCGTCGGTAAATTTACCCATCGCCGATACCACCACGACCACCTGATCGCCACGTTCGAGCGTCTGAGCGACGTGTTCGGCTACGGCGCGGATTCGCTCCGCGTCTCCTACCGAAGTGCCACCGTACTTTTGCACTACTAGGGCCATTCCTTAAGGATACCGGAGTGAACTTTGTCCCCAGGTTTGGCTAGTAAAGTCGCTTCCATGGCAACTACTAAACGTCAACGTCAAAAAGCCGCTCGTCGAGAGAAAAATGAGCGTGAAAATCGTGTGGCCAAGCGCCAGCAACTACTGCGTCGCTCGGTCACCAGCGCCATTGTGGTGGTCCTCGTTATCGGATCGGGCTATCTGATCTTTAAGCCCGGGGCCAGCACCACGACTACAACGACTACGACCGCACCGGTCGCCACGACCACCACGACCATGGGAACCACCACCACGGTGAGTAGCCCAGCGGTCACCCAGGCCCAGGCCGATGCGTTGGCTACGGCTGCGGGGTGCCCCGCCTCCACCGCCCTGCGAGTTAATAACTTGACCTGGTCACACGCTCCGGCGATGACCATCGATAAGACCAAGAACTACACCGCGACCTTCATCACCACCGCCGGTACCTTTACCGTTCGTCTCAACGCCGCGACCGCCCCGATCACAGTGAACAACTTCGTGTTCTTGGCTAAGCACAACTACTACCACTGCGTGATTTTCCACCGGGTCATTCCGGGATTCATGAATCAGACCGGTGACCCCACCGGACTTGGCACTGGTGGCCCCGGATACACCATCGCCGATGAGAACCCTAAGGCCGGTAACCCGACCTTCCCCCTCTACTCACTGGCCATGGCGAACACCGGCGCGCCCCACTCGGGCGGTTCACAGTTCTTTATCGTTACCGGTACCAGTGGCGAAAGCCTGCCGAACACCTACGCCCTGTTTGGTCAAGTCATTTCGGGTAGCGCTGCGGTGATGACCATCAACCGTGCGGGCAACGCGAGTGCCTCGTCCAATGGCATGCCCCCATTGGTTACCCACCGAATTCTTTCCATCACGATTGCGAGCAACTAATGAGCGATGTAATTCCCAACCCCGACGGGTCAAGCGAGCAGCGTCAGAAGTTTGATAGCGCTCCTCCCATGATCATCGACCCCGCCAAGAACTATTCGGCGACCATGGTCACCTCGAAGGGAACTATGGAGCTGGTTCTTGACGCCGCTGCGGCTCCGGTGACCGTTAACAGCTTTGTCTTTCTCGCGCGCTGGCACTACTACGACGGGATTGTCTTTCACCGCGTAATTCCCGGTTTCGTTCTCCAAGGCGGTGACCCCACCGGTACTGGCGCGGGTGGTCCTGGATATCGCTTCGACGACGAGTTACCCAAGCCCGGTCGCTACGAACTCGGCAGCTTGGCTATGGCTAACGCCGGCCCTAATACCAACGGATCGCAGTTCTTCGTTATCTCGGGGCCCGACGGCATGCGCCTACCTCCGCTCTACGCACTCTTTGGCAAGGTGGTTAAGGGTCTAGACGTGGTGCAGGCCATTAACGACATCGGTAGTTCATCGGGTCGACCCAACGAGCAGGTCATCATTGAATCGGTAACGATTCAAGAGTCCTAAGACTTAGCGACTACCCGCCAGGGGGCGACGATGGGCGTAGGGGCCCGTGTTGAACCAGCGACCAGAGAATCGCCAAACCGGGACCGAGTCCTCTTCACGGGCGAGGGTCACTCGCTCGGTCAGCAGCTCTTCGGCCACCGCTCGCAGGGCGACCAACTCTTCTTCGGGTAGCTCCGGACGGGCCGCGAGACCGTGACTCATAGGGGCATGTTTCCGTGCTTGCGCTTGGGCAGCTCTTCACGCTTACCGCGCAACAAATCGAGGGATCGCGCGATTACTCGACGAGTTTCGGCGGGGTCAATAACATCATCAATGAAGCCTCGCTCGGCCGCAATATAGGGATTGGAGTACATCTCTTCGTATTGTTCGGTCAGCGTGCTGCGTAGTGTGGCTGGATCATCCGCCGCCGCCAAGACCCGTCGGTTGACGATCTCGACCGCACCAGCGGCGCCCATGACGGCGATTTCTGCGGTGGGCCAAGCAAAAGCGAGGTCCGCCCCCACCGACTTCGAGTTCATCACGATGTACGCGCCACCGTAGGCCTTGCGGGTTATCACCGAAATTCGAGGAACGGTAGCTTCGCAAAAGGCGTAGAGCAGTTTGGCACCGTGGCGAATAATGCCATTGTGCTCCTGGTCGACTCCGGGCATGAAGCCCGGCACGTCCACAAAACTCACGATGGGAATATTGAACGCATCGCAGGTCCTTACAAATCTTGCCGCCTTTTCACTCGATTGAATGTCGAGCACGCCGGCCATAACTTGAGGCTGGTTCGCCACCAGGCCAATGGCGTGTCCGTCGATGCGAGCGAAACCGATGGTGATCTGCTGCGCGTAACTGGCGTTCACCTCCATGTAGTCCCCACCGTCAACCACCTGAGCGATGACCTGCTTCATGTCGTAGGGCTGATTCGGTGAGGCGGGAAGAACATCGCGCAACTTTTCCGTGAGGCGATTGGCGTCGTCACCGGTCAAGATACGTGGAGGTTCTTCCATATTGTTTGACGGCAAGAAAGACATGAGGTACCGAACCTCATCGAGCACGCTCTTTTCGTCGGGCAACACGAAGTGGGCGACTCCCGACTTAGTGGCGTGTGCGCTCGCTCCCCCAAGTTCTTCCAAGGTCACCTCTTCGCCCGTCACCGCTCGCACGACGTCGGGCCCCGTGATGAACATGTGGCTGGAATCACGAACCATGAAAATGAAGTCAGTGAGGGCGGGCGAGTAGACCGCGCCACCCGCCGTTGGGCCGAGGATGACCGAAATCTGGGGCACCACTCCCGAAGCGCGGGCGTTGCGACGCATGATGCCACCAAAGGCGTTGAGAGCGGAAACGCCCTCTTGGATACGAGCCCCACCGCCGTCGTTGAGGCCAATGATGGGCAGCCCCATGGTGGTCGCCAGGTCCATAATTTTGTGAATCTTTTCCCCGTGAGTCTCACCGAGAGCTCCACCAAAGACGGTGAAGTCCTGAGAAAAGAAACAGACCTTGCGCCCGTCGATCTTGCCAAAGCCCGTAATTACTCCATCGGTGTAGGGACGATTTTCTTCGAGCCCCATACCCGTCGCCACGTGACGATTGAGCATGTCTAATTCCTGAAATGAGTCTTCGTCGAGCAAGTACTCAATACGCTCGCGCGCCGTGAGACGACCCTTCGCGTGGTGGCGGTCAATTGCCGCCTGCCCACCCGCTACGCGTGCTTCGTTCTTTCGACTATTTAGTTCGGCGAGTCGGTTGGCCATTGAGTGCTCCATAACCATCAAGGCTACCTAAGGGTTGCGTTTGGTTGACAGGACAATTTTCAAGTTACTTACAAGTCACTGCTATTTCACTTAGAAAACTCTCGCTTTACTCTCAAGTAGGAATTTACGCGTTGCCTTCTTTTCGAGCACACTTTGCTCTAAATCACAGTGAATCGTCTTATCACTAGTGGAGGCGCGAGACCTATGCTCGATGCGTTGAGTTTTGTTGAAAGAGAGATCACGTGACAAAATCTGTCCTAGTAGCTGCCGGACGTACCCCCATTGGAAAACTTTCGGGTCAGTTCGCCTCCCTTTCGGCGATGGACTTAGGTGGGATTGCCATTAAGGGTGTACTCGAGCGTTCTGGGGTGGACCCCGCTCTGGTAAACGCCGTGCTTATGGGGCACGTGCTCCAAGCGGGACAAGGACAGGTCACCGCACGTCAAGCGGCCGCCAAGGGTGGCGTTCCGCTGTCAGTCCAAGCCACCTCCATTAACAAGGTCTGCCTCTCGGGCCTCCAGAGCCTCTACCTGGCCGATTTAATGATTCGCAGTGGTGACGCCGAAATCGTTCTCGCGGGTGGCATGGAATCTATGACCCAGGCCCCCTACCTACTGCCCGGCGCCCGGGCCGGTTACCGTTTGGGTGACCAGTCGGTTATTGATTCGATGATGTTTGACGGGCTGACCTGCGCTCTAGACCATTGTTCGATGGGCCTCGCCACGGAACGCTACAGCGACGGTCAGATCAGTCGCGCCCGACAAGACGAGTTCTCGGCGCGTTCGCACCAGCTCGCCGCCGCCGCGCAGGCAACGGGCAAGTTCGTTGAGGAGATAATTCCCGCCGAGGTTCCGCAACGTAAGGCCAGCCCTCTGGTGGTAACTAGTGACGAAGGTGTGCGCGAGGCCACCACCGCCGAAACCCTGGGTGCATTGCGACCAGCCTTCGATGCCGAAGGCACCATTACCGCAGGTAACGCCTCACAAATCTCCGATGGCGCGGGGGCCATTCTGGTGATGAGTGAAGCGAAGTGTCGTGAGCTTGGGCTCACCCCATTGGGCGAACTCGTAAGTTACGGGCAGGTCGCTGGTCCTGACGCCTCACTCTTAACGCAACCTTCACGTGCGATTAAACAAGCCGTGGCCAAGGGTGGGGTTGACCTAAAGGCTATTGATCTCTTCGAAATCAATGAGGCCTTCGCGGCGGTCGGAATCGCCTCGATGGATGACTTAGGAATTAGTGAGGAGAAGGTCAACGTCAACGGTGGTGCAATTGCACTTGGTCACCCTATTGGCATGTCCGGCACCCGACTAGCCATGACCGCTCTCTTTGAACTGAAGCGTCGCGGGGGTGGCACGGCTGCGGTAGCGCTCTGTGGTGGTGGCGGTCAGGGTGACGCAGCTATTTTGCGAGTCCACTAAGACGGTGCAATTCGAGTTCTCGAATCCAGTATTCGAGTGGCGTGGGCCATCACCTTTTTACTTTGTGGCGCTCTCCACCGAAGTAAGTGCCGCGCTGAAAGAACTAGCTCCGGCCCTCACCTTTGGGTGGGGCATGATTCCCGGAGCCGGGAGAATCGGTCAGACAGAGTTCGCCACCACCCTCTTTCCAAAAGATGGTGCCTACCTCATCCCTTTGCGCAATTCACTTCGCAAAGCAGAGAACATTCAGCTCGGCGAGAGGGTGAGCGGAACCCTGATTGTTGGTCTTTAGTCCAGGGCCGGAACAAAACTCGCCACGAGTTCGTATTCTTTAAGACCAATGTGCTCATCTTCCGGTAACGCCAAAACAAAGGCGCCCCCGAGCGGGAACCCATCTTTCAGCATCTCGCTCGGTACCGAACTCGCAAGCTCGGCCAACAGCTCATGCACGGTCGGACTATGCGCCACCACGAGTAACGAAGTAACGACCGTGTCAATTGCCGCTATATCAATCAGCAGGTCTTGACCCGTGACCGCTCGCGTTCCGTTGTAAATCAGATCGCTGAAGTCAACACTGCGTACGAACGAGGTGTCCCCAAATGACCGCTCGAAGGTTTCGCGGGTGCGCTGTGCACTCGACACGATGGCGGTGACTGGTCCAAACCGCCCAAGTTCGTCGGCATCACTCGCCCACCTACGAAGTTGGGCACACTGCAACACGCCGTCTTCGCTGAGAACCCTTTCTTTGTCGCCCCCACCCGGGGTAGCGGGCACAGCGTGGGCGTGGCGAACAATGGTGAGATATCTCATGGCCCCAGTTTGCTCGGTTAATACCCACTCCAACGTTTTTTGGTTTAACGTGGAGATATGCACGCAACCATTTCTCTCTTGCAAGCCATTGTGCTCGGACTCGTACAGGGCCTTACCGAGCTATTCCCGATTTCGAGCCTGGGCCACGGAGTGCTCATTCCTGCCCTCTTGGGCTGGAACAACTTGGCGGCGAACACCAACTTCTTCTTGGTCTTTCTAGTTGGCACTCACGTGGGCACCGCCATTGGTTTGCTTTTTTACTACCGCGCCACCTGGTTCTCGATCATTCAAGGGGTTGGTCGTCAGCTCTCACAGAGTCGCCAGCAGGGCCTCTCTTCACTGTGGCGTCTCAATGGGGATTCAGTCAATCCCTACTACCGCCTCTTTGTCATGTTGCTAATTGGCACCATCCCCGTGGGTCTTGTGGGGGTGGTCTTCGAGCACAAACTTCGTACCCTGTTCGCAAAACCACTCGACGCCGCCATCTTCTTAACCCTTAATGGCTTCATACTTCTCTTTGCGGAGTACTTGCGCAAGAGTCGTGGACGTCACGTCAGCGAAAAGTCAGTGAACCAACTACGCACCAGCAATGTCTTGCTTATTGGGGGCTCCCAGATTCTCGCCCTCTTTGCGGGTGTCTCACGTTCTGGCGTGACAATGGTGACGGGACTGACCAATGGACTCAGTCACGAAGAGGCGGCCAACTTCTCCTTTCTCCTCGCGACACCAGTTATCTTGCTCGCGGGCCTCTACAAGTTGCCCTCACTCTTTGGGGCGCTGGGACAGGGTGTGCGCACGCAAACCCTCATTGGTGCCCTCTGTGCGCTGGTCGCTTCTTACATCTCGGTGCGCTTTCTCACCAAGTGGTTCACCACCAAAACCTTGCGGCCCTTTGGCCTTTACTGCCTGGTGATTGGCACGATCTGCATCGTGCGATTCGCCTAATTTTCGAGAACTTGTCGCTCGGCGAGCGCTTGGGCCAACGTAACCCCGTCGACGTATTCAATGTCGCCACCCATCGGTAGCCCGCGGCGCAATTTACTAATGGTCGGCACTCGGCCCCGTAGTAATTCCTGCAGGTATAAGAGTGTGTGGTCGCTTTCCACATTTGAGCTCAAGCCCAAAATGACTTCGTTTACCGAACCGTCGAGTCGATTCATGAGCTCTTGAATCTTTAACCGATCGGCCGTGATGCCCTGCAGTGGACTCATCACACCGTGCAGCACGTGATAGGTCATTTGTCGATTACTGAAGCTCTCGAAGGCGGCCACATCGGGTGGACTCTCCACGACACAAATTATTGACTGGTCTCGCTTAGAGTCGGCGCAGATCTCACACAGGCCCCCCACCTCGGCGATGTTGCAGCAGCGTTGACACAGTTCAAGTTTCTGAGTCATCTCCATCAGCGACTGAGACAGACGTTGGACATCCTCATTGGGCTGGCGCATGAGCCAGAAGGCAATGCGCTGAGCGGACTTGGGCCCGACCCCCGGGAATCTTCCTATCTCGTCAATGACCCCTTGGAGGGCGGGAGGAAAGGACATTACATCTCAACTGCGTTGGGAAAAATCGAGGTGATGAGGTGAGCGGCACCACTGTCGATTGTGACGCTCTCAACAACCTCATTCTCGTCAAATATTTCTACTTCATCAACCTCTGGACTAATTGGCTGCGGTGCGGGTGCTGACGCAGCGGGTGAGGGCTCGGTGCTAATAACCCAGTTGAGTTGGAAGTTTGTTTTGAATTCATGCTCGAGGGCCTTGCGTAACCCCGGAGCAACTCGCTCAGTGCTCTGCATCAACGAAGCATTACCGAGGGCAATGGTGAGCGTTCCAGATTCGAATGACAGAAGCGTCACTGAGCGCAGAAATAATTGAGAGCCTTTGGGTAATGCGGCCGTCACCTTGCCTTCAAAGCGTGACTTAATCTCATCGAGGGTCACCGTTTGTGGACTCGACGGCGGGGCGGTGCGGCTTGGTTCTGGCGTTGGTGCCACCGCGGGAGCGCTTTCTACCTCGGCTGGCGTTTCGACCTTC
>Ga0136642_1000126_pt1 | contig 45972 bp, 39 predicted proteins | sample LowCatLa1302831Y_FD_115313 | JGI IMG/M metagenome (GOLD analysis project Ga0136642, IMG submission 115313) | Freshwater microbial communities from Lower Cathedral Lake, Yosemite National Park, California, USA - 13028-31Y | ecosystem: Environmental > Aquatic > Freshwater > Lake ... | reverse complement strand
GAAGCCGGCGTAGGCAAGACGGCCATCGTCGAAGGGCTCGCTCAAGAAATCGCCTCGGGGGTCGTTCCCGAAATCCTGCTCGACCGTAAGGTCATCACCCTTGACCTCGCACTGATGGTCGCGGGTACGAAGTATCGCGGCCAGTTCGAGGAGCGCATTAAGGGCATCATGGATGAGATCAAGCGCGCCAAAAATATCATCCTGTTTATCGATGAGATGCACACCATCGTCGGGGCCGGGGCCGCGGAGGGTGCGATGGATGCCTCCAATATCCTTAAGCCCGCCCTTTCGCGCGGCGAAATCCAGTGCGTCGGCGCCACCACGCTTTCCGAATACCGGAAGCATATCGAAAAGGACGCCGCCCTCGAGCGTCGCTTCCAGTCCGTCAAGGTCGATGACCCGACGCCGGAAGACGCCGTGCTGATTTTGCGCGGTATCCGCTCGAAGTACGAAGAGCACCACAAGTGTGAATATACGGACGCTGCCATCGAAGCCGCCGTCCGCCTTTCGCACCGATACATTACGGCCCGTCACTTACCCGATAAGGCGATCGACGTGATGGATGAAGCCGGCGCCCGGGCGCGTATCCGTTCCTTGAACCTGCCCCCTGATATCGACGCCGCCCAGGCTGACATTGATAAGATTGTGCAGCAAAAGGAAGATGCTTCGCGTAATCAGAAGTTCGAAGAAGCTGCCAACCTGCGAGACCAGGAGAAGAAGCTCCGGGCCAAGCGCGAGAAGATGCTCGAAGAATGGCGCAAGAAGCGCGACGAGAAGCGTATTGTCGTCGGTGAAGACGAGATGCTGCACATCGTGGCGGATTGGACGGGCGTCCCTCTTAATCGTCTCGAGAAGAAAGAGACCAAGAAGCTCCTCGAACTCGAGAAGGATCTCCAGATGGCCGTAATCGGCCAGGACCGCGCCTGCGAAGTTGTCGCCCGTGCACTTCGTCGTTCCCGCGCTGACTTAAAGGATCCGCGCCGGCCGATTGGCTCTTTCCTCTTCCTCGGCCCGACCGGTGTCGGCAAGACGCTGCTGGCCCGCTCGCTCGCGGAACGCATGTTCGGCGAAACGGAAGCGGTCATCCAGATCGACATGTCGGAGTACATGGAAAAGTTCACCGTTTCCCGTCTCATCGGTTCGCCTCCTGGCTATGTCGGACACGACGAGGGGGGCCAGCTCACGGAGGCAGTGCGCCGCAAGCCTTACTCGGTCGTGCTCTTCGATGAAATTGAGAAGGCCCACCCAGATGTGATTCAGTTACTGTTGCAGGCCCTGGAAGACGGTCGCCTGACGGATTCGCTCGGTCGCGTTGTCGACTTCCGTAACACGATTATCATCATGACCTCGAACGTCGGGGCCGATGTACTCCAGCGCAATAACTCGGTCGGTTTCGACGTTGGTGTCGATTCAACCCGTGATTACGAAAAATTGAAGGACCGTATCATGGACGAGACCAAGCGGGCCTTTAAGCCGGAGTTCCTCAACCGCCTCACGGACATCGTCATCTTCCAGCAGCTGGCTAAGGAGCACATGACGAAGATCGTCGACATCGAGGTCGCCAAGGTGGCCAAGCGCCTGTTGGACCTCGGCGTGAAGCTTGTCGTCAATGAGGCTGCCCGTGCCTACCTCGTCGATAACGGTTGGGATGAGAAATACGGCGCTCGGCCGTTGCGTCGCGCCGTGGAGCGCCTCTTAGAGGATCCGCTTGCCGAATCTATTCTCCGGGCTGACTACCACAAGGAGGAGCCAGTCATTGTTTCCGCGGGCGAGAAGGGCTTGGTCTTTACGCAGAAGAAGAGTGGCGCGGATGCCGGTGCCTAAGCGATGAACCGTCCAGTCGCTGCAGGTCTCTTGGGAGGGATTGCCATCGCCCTAGGGGCCTTCGGTGCGCACGGCTTTAAGGAACGCCTGGCATTAATCCCTGAAGCCGCTGGTTGGTGGCAGACCGCGACCTTCTATCTGCTGACGCATGCCGTCGCCATTGGGGCTATAAACTGCCGGTCCGTGTGGCCCAGCCGTTTATGGATGATTGGCTCCACCATCTTCGCTGGTACGCTTTATGCCATGGCGTTGGGAGCCCCGCGGTGGTTGGGAGCGGTTACGCCCGTGGGTGGGGCGAGCCTAATCGCGGGCTGGATTATTTTAGCTTGGTCTGCTCGTCAGGAATCCTGACTTGCCGAAAGTCGGTTGACCCGAGACGGTGAGGCATGGCGGACCCATTCACTTATCACGATGACGGCGGTGAAGAACTCGAGCCAGCCGAGCGCGAAGTGGTCTGCCGATATTATCTCGAAGCAGGCCCGAAGCATACGGAGTTTGTGACGCAGTTCCTCGGCCCGAGCGAATGCCGTAAATTTGACGTGCTTTGGGAGGAATCCGACATGACGGAGGAAGTAGCCGTCGCGGTCGCTTGGCTACCTCGTGGCCAGCTGGAAGGCTTTGAATTATGGCAGGCTCTCGCGCTAGCCTTCTGGAACATCAAGAAGGAAGGCGAGTACTGGGATAACCACGATTGTGTCGAGGTCATCGACCGCGAAGACACCTTGATCCCCGCCGAGGCGTTCAGGGCGGTGCTCACGGCGGTTTGGGCCCCTGAGTCGCAGGAGGATAACTAAAAGGCTGACGAGGGACGTAGGGAGGTTAAGCCTGCGGGTATGACTTCCTGCCTTGGTCCGGCGTTTTCGAAATAATCTTATCTCATGAAAACTCAGTCAATCGGTCAGACTTCATTGCAATCTAGTCGGCTCGCCTACGGCTGCTGGCGCATCGCCACGCAAGGTGAGGTGGCAGCCGACTATGCGACGGCCAAGGCGGCCATCTTTGCCGCCGTCGACGCCGGCTACACGCTCTTCGACCACGCTGATATCTACTGCGACGGGGAAGCCGAGCGCGTCTTCGGTCGTATCCTCCTCGAGAATCCTACTTTACGCGCTGGCATGACCATCGCCACGAAAGGCGGGATCCGCTTTAAGCAACGTCCGGCGGGTGCTCCCGTCCGTTATGATTTCTCGCGCCAGCATCTTATCACTCAGGCCGAACTTTCGTTGAAGCAGCTAGGAGTGGAGTGTATCGATCTCCTCCACCTCCATCGCCCGGATTATCTCATGGATGCGGAGGAAGTCGCGGGTGCGTTCACGGCGCTCCGTCAGGCTGGAAAAGTCCGCGAATTCGGCGTCAGTAACTTCAGTCCCTCGCAGTTCTCGCTCCTTCAGTCGCGGTTATCCTTCCCCCTGGCTGTTAACCAGGTCGAGGTGAGTCTCGTGCAATTATACGCGTTGCATGATGGCACGCTGGACCAGTGCCAGCAGTTGAAAGTCACGCCGCTGGCCTGGAGTCCACTGGGGGCTGGATTGCTGGGTGCGGGAGGAAAGGACCTCTTGCCCGGACAAGCCCATTACAACCCCGCCCGCGTCTTGCCGGTGCTGGACCGCATCGCCCAAGAACGCGGTCTCCTACGTGAGGTGATTGCCCTAGCCTGGTTGCTTAAGCACCCCGCCCGGATGATTCCCATCGTTGGAAGCACGAATCCGGCCCGAATTAAGCAAATTGCACAGGCTAATCAGGTCGAATTGACCCGGGAGGAGTGGTATCACCTCGTGACGGTCGCGCGTGGCGCCGAGATGCCTTAAGGTCGGTCGCTTGACCCCGGGCTACCCATGGATTGAATGATTTCATGTTCCGCACCGCTTTAATTCTTACCCTTCTTATGACTGCACTCTCCGCGGCTGAGCCTGCCCCCGGTTTGCTCGGCGTTCCCGTAAAAGACATCGACGGTAAAGACGCCACGCTCGGTGCGGTTAAAGGCGGTAAGGCCTGGTTAGTCGTCAACGTTGCCAGCGAGTGCGGCTACACGCGCCAATATGCGGGATTGCAGGCGCTTTACGATGCGAACAAATCCAAGGGCCTCGTTGTGGCGGGTTTCCCTTGTAATGATTTCGGCGGGCAGGAGCCCGGCACGGATAAGGCCATCAAGAAATTCTGTAAGACAAGTTTCAATGTCACTTTCCCGATGTATGCCAAAGTGAAGATTAAGGGCGATAAGCCCCACCTGCTTTTCGAAAAGATGATGAGTAAGGCGGAAGGCTTCCCTGGTCCGGTCGGTTGGAACTTCAATAAATTCCTTATCGGTGCGGACGGCAAGCTGATCGCCCGTTTCGCCTCTGATACCGAGCCCGATTCGGACGAGCTTCAGAAAGCCATCGATAAGGCTTTAAAGTAAGACGGACTGCTGGGCTCCAGCGTGCTGCTCGACGAACGGGCTTAAGTTTGCGCGGGTCCGGCGAAGCGAAGCGATTCGACGACTTTTCCGCCGACGAGGTGCTCGGTAATGATACGGTCGAGGTTCTCGGGTGTACAGTGGCGGTACCAGATACCGTCAGGGTAGACGACAGCGACGGGCCCCTCGACGCACACACGCAAGCAATCTGCCTTGGTTCGCTGGATGTCGCCTTTCTCGGAGAGGCCGAGTTGCTTCAGGCGCGTCTTAAGGTGCTCCCACGATTTCGCAGCTTGTTCGCCTCCGCAGCACGCCTGTTCGGAGGACTTTACGCAGAGAAAGATATGCCTTTTTGTGGCGCCTAGACCCAGCGCATCGGCTACGCGGGCAGCGTCATTGTTCATTCGAACCGGGGAATCAGACCGTCCTGCTCGAGCTTCAGGAACAGCTCACGGCTGAACCAAGCATCATTCGCAGCATACTGAATTTGTCGTTCATCAAGCGGTTTGGCCCAGTTGGAAGTCTGGACCTTTTTGGACTTCTTCATCTGTAGGCGCAGGAAGTGGGCGGCGAGCGCCTGCAGGCCGGTGTTTACCAAGCCAGTCTTCTTCGTGTGGTCGGCGATATCGATGAAGCCGCGGTCATCAAAAGGCGCACGGGCTCGCAGGTTCTTGACGTCATCGCGGACGGCGACGCCCACCTTCGCTTGGCGATCATTGCAGAGCACAGGGAAGGCGAGCGGGATACCGCCGCAGTGGTCTAGGCGGAAGACAAAGATATGGTGTTCGCCCGCCAGCTGCAGGATTGAAGGCAGGTTGTATTCCCCGCGGGTATGTGAAGGCTTGGTCTCGGTGTCGAAGCCCAGGACGCGGTCACGAGCGAGTGAAGCAATGGCTTTCTCGGCATCACGTTCCGACTCGATTAACTCAATGGGGCCGGTCCACTCGCCGACGGGGAGAGATTCGATGAAATCCTTCTCAATGCGGAGGCCGCCTTGGGCCCGGCCACCCTGAGTGTCCGGAGGGGCATCGGCGCCCGGCTGGGAGGCTTCTGGGTTGTTTTCGGACTCTTCCACGACCGGAAGGCAAAGGAGCAGCGGTCCATTGGCAACCAGAGACTCCCGAGGGCGGGAAAAAAGCGTTGACCGTGCCCGCGGGCTGACCTTTGTTTACCTTCCCATTTAACGGGGCCTTAGCTCAGCTGGTAGAGCGCTTGCATGGCATGCAAGAGGTCGTCGGTTCAAGCCCGATAGGCTCCACCATTCAAAACCGGCCGTCTTCTTCCAGGAAGGCGGCCGGACTCGTTGACGAGGGTCCCGAGGCCCTTAGCGCAAGGGGAGTTGGTTGAGTAGGGATCGGCAGTCCGACTGGAGTCGGGCTTCGATGGTAGAGGTGTCTCGGCTGACCTTCTCAAGGGATTCAATGGCGGCCGATACGGCTTTCTTAAAGACGAGGATTTCGCCTTTGCTCGCCTTGCCTTCAGGTTTCTCGGCTAGGTCGCCAGCGATGGTTTCATATCTCCGTAGGGCGGTGAGAATGATCTTCCGGTCTTCGGTGGAGCGGCGGAGCATCATCCAGATGGGCTTTCCCTTAGTGCCGCCCTCGGAGAGCATGCGAAGATAGCCAATCGCATTGAAAGGCTTGGCGTCCTCCGAGAAATCCTTCTTGGCGGTGGTTTCCTTTTCAAGGTTGTCCGGGTTGCGCGCGCTGGCCTTACTGTCGCCAGCTTTGGTCTTGGTGGCCGCCGTCGCTAGTTTGCGAGGCTTGACGATCTTTTCACCCTTCTCTTTTTCCTCCATAGGGGCTTCGGCTTTTACGATCACCTCGTTTTTTCCGACAATTTTACTGGCCTTCTTGAGGTCTTCGTAGCCAGCCCAGAAGAGGGTCTCATCGAGCTGGAACTCTTTGCATACGATTTCGATTTTCTCAATCGGCATACCCTTCAGGCCGTCTTGGAGGGCGATGGTGCAGTTTTTCACCAAAGTCTTGTAGTCCACCGCTGTTATCTCGGCCGCAAAGGGGTCAACCTCGGCATCCTTCTTCGCCATTTTCTTTTCCTCGGATGGAGCGGCCATGAGCAACTCGCGTTCGGCCCAGATTTTGGGGTTATTCTTTTTGATCCAATCTAGGTCAAGGTCTTCCCACTTGTATGAAAGAACCGCGTCTTTGTCCGTCAATTTTACCATGATGGAGGTTTCGTCCAGGGTGATATACTCGAAGGTCACCACGGTAGCGTTGCCAGCTTTACGTAGTTGGACGGTCTCGGCATGGGCCGGGTGGCAGATCAAGCAAAGCAGGGCGGCGAGCAGAAATCGAACGGGGTACACGTAAGTAGTTAAAAGGGGTGAGGGGGTGTCCGCAAATCTAGAACACCGGGGATGGCGTATCGGTTGCGGCTAATAAACAAAAAGACCGCCTTGGGGCGGTCTTTTTAGAGCCCAGGGGCTTATCCTTACTTGCCAGACTTGGCTTGGAACTTTGGGAGCAGGTAGTTGGCGCAGGAATCCAGGGAGGCAAGTTGGACGTAGTCGGCCTCGGGAACTTCAATGCCGTGCTTCTTGCGCAGTTCCATAACGATATCCAGGAAGTCCATGGAGTCGAGGGACAGTTGGTCGCGGAGGCGAACTTCCGCCTTAACGGTGGTTAGATCCTCGTCTGGTGCGATGTCGGCGATGATGTCGAGAACGACCTGCTTGATGTCTTCCTTGGTCATATTGTCAGGGCTTGTTTCAAACGCCCAATGCCGGTCAGGCAACCCCATATTTCTTCACAATGAGGGCAGAATTGATTCCCAGCATACCAAAGGAGTTGTTCAGGATCGCGTTTACACGCTCAACCTTGACCGGTTGGTTGATTACGAGGCCTGGCAAGGCGCATTCTGGGTCTAATTCGTCAATATTGATGGTGGGATGGACCCAGCCGTCCTCAAACGAGGGCAGATTACCGGCTAGTTCAAGTGCACCGGCCGCCCCCATGCAGTGCCCGATAAAGCTCTTGGTGTTGTTAATCTTGGTTTCTGGGCAGTCGATGAAGACAGCTCTTAGGGCGGTGCATTCTTGAATGTCGCCCAGTGCCGTCGCCGTGGCATGGGTGGAGACAATCTGGATGTCCTGGGGCTTCATCCCCGCTCGCTTTAGCGCCATGCGGACGCACTCCGTCTGCCTTTCGGGGTTGGGTAGGACGGCGTCGGTGGCGTCAGAGTTGATGCACCAGCCGGCAATTTCGGCGATGATCCGGGCGCCGCGGGCGAGGGCGTCGTCGAGGCGTTCCAGGACGTAGATAGCGCCACCTTCGGAAATCACGATGCCATTGCGATTCTTGTCGAACGGGCGCGAGGCTTTCGTGGGGTCTTCATGGGCGCCCAGCGCCCCTTGGTTCTTGAAGCCAGCAAAGATTCCAAAGGTGTGGATGGATTCCGAAACGCCCCCCGCAAAAGCGATGTCGACCTCGCCGAGCTGCAGCATCTGGGCGGCCTGAATGAGCCCAGCGTTGCCGGCGGCACAGGCGGCACCGATCGTGTAATGAGGGCCCGTGATCCCCATGTTCATGGTCACTTCCCCGGCGGGGTTATTCGCCACCGTGCGCGGATTGTGGTGATGCGTCCAATACTTGGTATCGTTGCCGAACTGTGAAATATTATGAATCTCATTCTCGGTCTCGACGTTGCCGTGTTCAGTGATGCCGAGGTAGACGCCTACGCGGGACTTATCGACTTTGTCCCAGTCGAGGCCGGAGTCACCGAGGGCTTCGCGGGAGCAGTAAATGGAGATGGATCCGACGCGGGTGCCATTGCGGATTTCTTTTCGCTTCTGCCATTTAGTGGCATCGAAGTCGCAAACGCCCGCGGGGTGCCGGCCCATGTGGCGGATATCAATGACTGCGATGCGAGCCCTGCCGGCCAAGAGGTTGGCTCGGAACTCGGCGAGGGAGTTGCCGTTGGGGGCGGTGAGGCCCAGGCCGGTGATGACAATGCGGGGCTTGGTGGACATCTGACAGGCTTCCATCAAGCCCTCGTCGGGCATGAAGTCAAACCCCGCTCCCCGCTTGCCCTTGCCAAGTGGTTCGACCCCGTTTTCGATGTTCCCCGATGTCCAAGCCATTAAAGTGCTCGCTCTGCGAGGAGGCCGCTACGGTCCACCTCGCTCAGGTCGTCCACAATAAGGTGACCAAGGTCCATCTCTGCGAGGCCTGTGCTCAGAAGGGCGGGGCGACGGATCCGGCGGTCTTTCAGCTGGCCGACGCATTAACGTCCGCCACCCAGGCCGCGCCGACGACCACCTGCCCTCAATGCGGCTTCACGGATATTGATTTTCGTAAGCGCGGTCGCCTCGGGTGCCCCTCCTGTTGGGAGGTCTTTGGCGACGCCCTCGGCACCTTGCTCACGAAGGTGCAGCATGAGGCTGAACATGTCGGACGCGCCCCGGCTGGGATGTTGCCCATCGGCCAACTTCGGCGCCGCCTAGATGGCGCCCGCCGCGAGATGGAGCAGGCGGTCGCTGCCGAGAACTTTGAGGTCGCCGCTCGTCTGCGTGATGAGATTGCCGTGCTCGAACAACAACTCACCCCTTCCTGAATATGTCCGTTCAAGACATCCTTGATGCTGAGAGCGAACTCACGCACCTCCTGGGCGCCCAGCAGGCGGTGGTCCTCAGTACGCGTATCCGCTTAGCTCGTAATCTCGATGGCCTGCCTTTTCCTGGTTGGGCGAAGGTCCCGCAACGCAAAGAAATCGCCGAACGCTGCGTCGAGGCACTCACAGAGCTACCAAAGTTCCGGCGCGGCCACGTGTTGCGGATGGGCGAGCTGCAAGACCGGGACCGCGCCGTACTCGTCGAGCGCCATCTGGTCTCCAAGGAACTTGCCTCCGGCAAGAGCGGCGCCTCGGTCATTAGCCGCGACCAGACCTGCTCGGTGATGATCAATGAGGAAGATCACCTCCGCATTCAGGTGGTCAAGGCAGGCTGGCACCTCCGTGGCACCTGGCATATTGCCGAGCAATTAGATGATGATCTGGGCGGCCGCCTGAAGATGGCTTTTTCGGAACGCCTGGGCTATCTCACCGCCTGTCCCACCAATGTCGGCACGGGTTTACGGGCTTCCGCGATGGTGCATCTGCCGGGCCTCTGTCTGGCCGGACATATGGATAAGGTGTCACGCGCACTTAATCAGGATGGGCTCGCCGTGCGCGGTTGGCTCGGTGAGGGCACGGAGGCGGCTGGCAATATTTTCCAGATTTCTAATCAGCAGACGTTAGGTCTTTCCGAGGATGCGATCCTCAAGCACCTCGGTGGCTGGATTAAGAATGTCGTGGAGCAGGAGTGGAACGCCCGACGCAAACTCGCCAAAGACGAAGGCGAGCGTTTCACCGATCGTCTGGCGCGCTCTTATGGCATCCTTCGTCACGCCCGTTTGCTCACGAGTGCTGAGTCGATGAACATGCTTTCGCACCTCCGCCTGGCCTGCGACATGGGATGTCTGCCTGAGGAACTTCGTCACATCGTCGATCGCCTTATGATCGAAGGACAGCCCGCCCATGTTCAAGCCCGGGCAGGCGAGGAACTCGACAGCGATGGTCGCGATCGCCGCCGTGCTTCCGTCGTGCGCGAAGCGCTGCGTGATTTTCCTGAAGTGGCCGCTCCGACCGCTTAGTCGACCTTCGGTTTGCTCTCGCGATCCTTGCGGGACAACTCGTCTAGCATGGCCTGCACTCGAGCGATGCCGCCGGTGACATCATCTTCGATGAACAGTAATTCCGGGGTATGCTTCATCTGCAAAATGCCGCCGACCGTTGAGCGGATTTCATTGCGCACCCGCTTGAGTAGGGCGCGGGCCGCCTTGTGAGCGGCGGCATCGCCAGCGACGGCGAAACCGACGCGGCACTGCCGCAGGTCAGGCGAGACGGTCGCCGTAGTAATGGTAATCAAGGCGGCCTCGGCGGCCCAACCCTGCCGCAGCGTGGAGGAGACCTCCCGCTGGACAAGTTCGGCTACCCGGAGCTGGCGCTGAGACATGAGTCTTAGAGCGACGGACGCGTCTGCAGCATCTCGACGGCTTCGATGATGTCGCCAGGCTGGTACTCGTCATAGCCACCAAGCTTGATGCCGCATTCGAAGCCAGCTTTGACCTCGGAGGCATCATCCTTGAAGCGACGGAGGGTTTCAACGGGGCCGTTGTGGATGATCTTACCATTGCGGACCACGCGAGCCTTGGCGGCGCGGCGGATAAGGCCTTCGGTAACCATGCAACCAGCGACTTTGTGCTCCTTGCCAAGCGGGAAGACCGCGCGCACTTCGGCCGCCCCGAGCTTGTTCTCGCGGACTTCGGGGTCGAGCAACTCGGTCATGGCTTCCTTCACGAGAGTGATGAGCTCGTAAATAATATCATGGGTCAGGAGACGGACACCGGTGCGCTTGAGTTGCGGCTGGACGCCAGTTTCAAGTTTGGTGTCGAAAGCCACAATGATGGCCTTCGAGGCTTCAGCGAGGGCGACATCGCCCTGCGTAACTGGCCCGACGGTACCGCCGACGACTTCGAGCCGGACCTTGTTGGATTTAATTTCTACGAGGCAACCTTCCAAGGCTTCGAGGGTGCCGTTGACGTCGGCCTTCAGCAGGACGCGGAGAATCTTCTCCTTATCCTGGGCGAGGGCGGCCATCAGGCGTTCGAGGTCCGACATGCCAGGGCGAGCACCAGTATGCGGCGCTTGCTGGATGGCTTCGGCGGCACGGCGAGCGACGAGGGCCGCTTCTTCGGCAATCTCGCGGGCTTCGCGGTCATTCTTGACGGTCTTGAACTTGGTACCGGGAGCAGGGACCGCATCCCAGCCGAGCACGAGCGCCGGCGATCCGGGGGCGGCGGAAGGAAGGCGATTGCCGCGTTCATCCATCAAGGCGCGGACTTTGCACCACGTTTCACCGCAGACAAAAGAATCACCAGGTTTAAGCGTGCCTTTCTGTACGATGACGGTCGCGGTCGGTCCACGACCCGTTTCCATCTGAGATTCGATGACAACGCCCTGGGCAGGGCATTTCGCATTGGCCTTCAGGTCGAGTACTTCGGATTGCAGGAGGATGGACTCAAGGAGCTCGGTCATGCCGGTACCTTTGAGTGCAGACACGGGGCTGGTGATGGTCTCGCCGCCCCAATCTTCCGGGGTGATGCCGCGCTGCTGCATCTGCTGCTTTACGCGGTCGATGTTGGCGCCCTTCGAGTCGACTTTATTGATCGCCGTGACAATGGCACTGGCGTGCTTCTGGGCAAATTTAAGGGCTTCCTCGGTCTGGGGCATGAAGCCGTCGTCCGCTGCCACGACGAGCACGGCGATGTCGGTAACAGATGCACCACGTTCGCGCATCTTGGCGAAGGCGGCGTGGCCGGGGGTGTCGAGGAAGGTGACGGTTCGGCCCTTGTACTCAGGCTTTTCGCCTTGGTAGGCGACAGAGTAGGCACCGATATGTTGCGTGATGCCGCCTGCTTCGCCTGAGACGACGTTGGTCTTACGGAAGAAGTCGAGCAGGGTGGTTTTGCCGTGGTCGACGTGACCGAGGACGCAAACGACGGGCGGGCGCTGGGTCATGAGCGCCGGATCGTCTTCAGAAGGCTTCTCAACTTTTTTGACGGGCTGGGCGCCTTCGCCGCGGTGGCGGATTTCCAGCGTGTAGCCGTGACGTTCAGCCACCTTACGGGCGTCGGCTTCTTCGATGACGGAAGAAACGCTGACGACCTTGTTCAGTTCCATCAGATTACCGATGACCTGGAAGGGCTTAAGATTTAGAGCGATGGCGAAGTCGCGCACCACGATGGGCGGGCGAACCGTGATGGCGCCTTTGCTTCCGGGGGCGGCCTGATTGCTGGTCGCCGCTGGGCGGTTCACAATCGGCGCGATGGGCGGGCGAACGAGAGGCGGAATATTGCCAGGACGGGCGGGGGCCGGCGGAGGCGTGCTGACGACGACGGGCGGCAGGTCGTGCTTCGAAGTCGTCGGCGTAATCGGCGTCACTGGGCGAATCTGCGGAGCAACGGGCGGCCGGACCGAAGGCCCTGGATTCGGGGCGATGCTGGGGCGCGGCGGGAGGCTGACGGGTGCGGGCGAGTTGGCCTTTACCACAGGGGTGACGGGCGCGGCTGGCTTGGTGGCTTCGGGGGCCTTGACGGCTTCAACGACCGGCTTGACTGGCTCGACTGCGGGCTCGATCTTCTTCGGAAGTTTGTCTTCCGCGAACTTCATGAAGTCGTCGCGATAAGTCTTACCAAAGTTACTCGAGGCGGCCGGCTTCTTGCCTGCGGAGTAGACGTAGTCCCTGAACTCGGGCTGGGCCTCCACGAACTGATCGACCAAGGCGAGGAGAGCCTTGACCTCTAAGCCGAGCTCCTTGGCCACGTCGCTGAAGCGCTGGGTCGTGGTCGCCTTCTTGGCTTCAGGTTTCTTCTTCTCGGTCATGTGCTCGTTCGGGGTGGTATGTCGGGATGGACTGGAAGGGGAGCTTATGCGCGACGGCCCTTAGCGTAGGCCGCGAGGACGGTTTCGACCTCTTCGGTCGGGATACCGCTCTCCTTGAAGTCTTCCACGGTCGCACCTTCGAGGGCTTCGACGCTGGAGATGCCTAGGCTGACGAACTTCGCGATGAGTTCGGCCGGGAGGCCAAGCTGTTCGGCGATGCGGACGGCGGCGTCGCCGGCCTTGGCTTCGAAGCTTTCGGCGGCGTGCGTGGCTTTTTGAATGTTCAGACCCCAGCCCATGAGCTTGGAGGTGAGGCGTGCGTTGCGGCCCTTGCTGCCGATGGCGATGCGCATGTCGTCTTCGTCCACTTCGAAGTGGATGCTGCGCGTGCGTTCGTCGATGCGGACGTTGCGGGGCTTGGCGGGACGGATGGCTTCTTCAAGCAACTTAAGCGGCTCGGCATGGTAGCGGATGATATCAATCTTCTCGCCGCCAAGTTCCTTGACGATGTTGCGGACGCGGGCACCACGGGCACCGACGCAAGCGCCGACGGGATCGACTTTGGGGTCGCGCGAATCAACGGCAATCTTGGTGCGGTAGCCAGGGTCGCGGGCCATCTTGGCGATGGTGACGGTCTTGTCGGCGATTTCGGCGACTTCGAGTTCCAGTAGGCGGCGCACGAAACCGTCGTTGGCGCGGGAGAGCACAAACTCACGGCCGCGCTGCGGGTCTTCGCGGATTTCAAGGAGGAGGCAGCGGATACGGTCGCCGGTGCGGAATTCGTCGCCATGGCAGCGTTCTTTGTGCGTCAGCACGGCCTCGGCGGTGCCGAGCTCGATGATGACATTGCCACGTTCAGTGCGGCGTACGGTGCCGGTGACGATGTCGCCGACTTTATCCTTATACTCGAGGAAGACCTGATCCTTCTCGATTTTGCGGAAGCGCTGGTTGAGTAGCTGCTGGGTGGTCTTGGCGGCGATACGGCCGAGGTCAGCCACATTGATGGGCTTGCGGACTTCCTGGCCAACCTGGACGTTGGCTTCGAGGAGGGAGGCGGCGATGGGGTTGATCTCTTGGAGCGGATCCGACACGGAGTCGGTCACGCGCAGGACGACAAAGGCGTCGAGCTTGCCGGAGGTGGGGTCGGCCGTGATTTCGACGTTTTGGCCGGCCATGACCGATTTCTCGACGGAGGACTTGATGGCCTCAATGATGAGGGCACAGGCCTCTTCTTTTTTGATATTCTTCTCTTTTTCGAGATATTGGAGGAATGGTTTGATATCGACGCTCATGGTAGGTGCTGGTTTGCGGTGAAAGTGTTTAGGGACAAAAAAAGCGGGTCCGGCAGGACCCACCTCGGTAAAGGTGAACTACCCCCCACCTTGGCTGGACCGACCCCGATGTCAAGACCGCTAAAGGCCTGTGCCCGCCGGGTTCCGCTTGCCCCCGGGGGTGCTTCTCCGAACCTTCTGCTCCATGGCTGACGATAAGGTGATTTTCACAATGACGGGGGTGACGAAGTTCTTCGAGAAGAAGCCCGTTTTCCGGGATATTTCCTTATCCTATTATTATGGGGCGAAAATCGGTGTGCTCGGCCTCAATGGCTCCGGGAAATCAACGCTCCTCAAAATCATGGCGGGCGAAGATAAGGAGTTTGATGGCTCCATCAGTCAGGTGCCCGGTTATACCCTCGGCTACCTCGCTCAGGAGCCGCGCCTCGATGAGCATCTCACGGTGCAGGAATGTGTCATGCAGGCGGCTGGCCCGATGAAGGCCTTGCTAGAGGAGTACGACGAGACGTTCGTGAAAGTCTCCGAGACCGACGACACCAAGGAGCAGGAGAAGATCCTTACCCGCCAAGGCGAGATTCAGACCATCCTCGATACGCGCGGTGGCTGGGATCTGGATGCTCGCATTGAGATGGCGATGGAAGCTTTACGTTGTCCGTCTGGTGACGCGGTCGTCTCCAAGCTCTCCGGCGGCGAGAAACGCCGCGTAGCCCTTTGTCGATTATTGCTGATGGAGCCAGACATCCTGTTGCTGGATGAGCCGACGAATCACCTCGACGCCGATACGGTCGCATGGCTCGAGCGTCACCTGCAGAGCTATAAGGGCACGGTCATCGCAATTACGCACGACCGTTATTTCCTCGATAATGTCGCGGGCTGGATTTTGGAACTCGATCGAGGCCGCGGGATCCCTTGGAAAGGCAATTACTCCTCTTGGCTGCAACAGAAGCAGCAGCGCCTCGAGATGGAGGAAAAGCAGTCCGTCGCTCGGTCGCGATCCATGGAGCGTGAACGGGAGTGGGCGGCCGCTTCCCCGAAGGCCCGCGTCGCCAAGAATAAGGCCCGTCTGCGCGCCTACGAGCAGATGCTGACGCAAGACCAGGGCCAGCAGGAAAAGGCCGCTGAAATCTGGATTCCGCCCGGCCCTCGGCTCGGCGGTGCCGTCATCGAGGCCCGCGGCCTCATGAAGGGCTACGGCGATCGCATTCTGATGGAGGATGTGAATTTCACCCTGCCTGCCGGAGGTATTGTCGGCGTGGTTGGCCCGAACGGCGCCGGCAAGACGACCCTTTTTCGGATGATTACTGGCCAAGAGAAGCCAGATCGGGGCACACTCACAGTCGGCGAGTCAGTGAAAATCGCTTACGTGGATCAGTCCCGCGACTCCCTTCCTGCCGATGCGCCTTTGTGGTCCGCTATCTCCGACGGGCAAGACATGGTGCATCTCGGAAAAATTATGGTGCCGGCTCGTGCCTATGCCGCCCGCTTCGGTTTTACGGGCGATGTCCAGCAGCGCAAAGTTGGCATTATGTCTGGGGGCGAACGCAATCGCATCCACCTGGCCCGACTCATCAAAGCCGGTGCTAACGTGCTCCTGCTTGATGAGCCAACCAATGACCTCGACGTGAATACGATTCGCGCCCTGGAAGACGCCCTCGAGGGTTTCGCCGGCTGTGCGGTCATCGTGACGCACGACCGCTGGTTCCTGGATAGGGTGGCCACACACATTCTGGCGTTCGAAGATGACAGCACCGTGGTCTGGCATGAGGGTAATTATGGCGATTACCTTGAAGATCGCCGTAAGCGCCTAGGCCTTGACTCCGATACGCCGCGTCGTCCGAAGTATCGCCGCCTTACGCGCTAAGCCGATTGGCGGACCGCAGGCGTTCTTTCCACTTCCCCGCCATGCTTGTGAGCTGAATCAACTGCGCGTCACTCATGCGCCAGGTCCAGTTGCCCTGGGGGTTGCCGGGCGTATTAAAGCGAGCCTCGGAGCCGAGTCCGAGTAGATCTTGTACGGGGATGAAAGCGGCGATTGCTGGGGACGCCAATGCAACTTCCGCCAGCACTTCGGCCGGATTTTTTAACGGGCCGTAAAGGGCCGTCAGTCTTTCCAATTCCTGGGGTTGGGCCTGCTTGATCCAGCCAGTTAAGGTGTCGTTGTCATGTGTTCCCGTGTAGACGATGCGATCTTCGACAATGTTGGGCGGGTAGTGCGGGTTCTGCTCTAGCTCTCCTCCGAAGCCAAATTGTAGTACGGCCATCCCCGGCAATTGCGCGGCCTTGCGCAGGACTTCCACGCCCGGCGAAAGTAGGCCGAGGTCTTCGGCCACGAGGGCAAGGTCGCCGAGCGCGTTCGTGAAAGCTAAGCCTGGCCCGTCGAACCATTCGCCGCCGCGTGCATTGGGCGCACCGGCCGGCACGCTCCAGTAGTCATGCAGGCCTCGGAAATGGTCGATGCGGATTGCGTCAAAGAGCTTGAGGTCATGATGGACGCGTGATTTCCACCAAGCGAAACCGTCGGTGGCATGGCGCTCCCATCGGTAGAGAGGATTGCCCCAGAGTTGCCCATCCTCCGCAAAATAATCTGGGGGTACGCCAGCTACGGCGGTGGGTCGCCCAGTGGCATCCAATTGGAATAAATCCGGGCTAAATTTAGCATCACAGCCATCACTAGAGACGTAGATGGGTTCGTCGCCGAAGAGCTGCACGCTCCTTTGTCGAGCGTAGCTCCGGAGTGCATTCCATTGTTCGGCGAACAGAAACTGTAATACCGCTGCCTCATCCTGTGCCGCTTCGGAGGCTTGGTTATTGGACCATGTGTGCGGCGCGGTGTAGCCATTGACTTCGCGAAGGGCGGAGAAGCGGCACCAGTCGGCGAGCCAATGTGCTTCGCGGGTTCGGTAGGTAAGGAAGGCTGGATTTTGCTTTAGGGCTGCTACGGCCCTTGCCGCTACGGTGCGCAGGATGGGGCGAAGGTCGTTCCAGAGTCTACCGTAGTCGGTGCACTCATCGCCGTGACGTCGCACGGATGAAAGTTCATCCGCGGTCATGAGCCCCCGCCCCGCGAGATCGTCTAAGTCCAGGAGGTAGGGATTTCCGGCAAAGACGGAGAGGGCTTGATAAGGTGAGTCGCCGAAGCCCGTCGGCCCCAGCGGGCACACCTGCCACCAGCCGAAGCCACTGGCCTGAAGGAAATCAATGAAACGACGTGCGGCTGTCCCTAGATTGCCGATTGGGCCGGAGCCCGGTAGCGCGGTGACATGCAGTAGCACCCCTGCCGTTCGTCTAGGGAAGGCTTTGCAATGGAAGGGGGCGGCGGGATCCCGGCCTAACTTGGCCTCGGGGTCGCGTCGGGTCTCGCTCATTTTTTGTCGGCGACGATTTCGACGTAATGCTTACTCCGCAGGCTGGTGAGCCAAGCGTCGACGGCGTTTTTGACGCTCTCGGTGCTCACTTTATCCTCAATCTCCCGGAGCAGTTCGGGGTCGGAGAGAGGTAGATAACCTTTAGGCCGCGAGCCTTCGCGCACGAAGATGAACCAAAAGGGTGGGCTGCCTGGCTGGTCGATTTGCAACAAAGTAGAGGCTTGGCCGACAGGCAAATCCTTAACCTGAGCGATCATTTTCTCGTTGAGATCCTCGACGTTGCGCCAGCCTGTGTCCCCACCTTGCTTAGCAAAGTCATCGCCGCTGATGCGTTCGGCGATATCGCCAAAGGTTGGGGCAGTATTGAGTTTAGTCGTATTAACTTTAAAGCGGGCGAGCGTGGCGTTGATTTTTTCGGGGTGGCGGAGGGCATCGGCCCAGGCTTCGGCCCGTGCTTTCGCTTCCTCGGGGCGTTCAGCCGCTCCGGGGCGGAGGGTGATTTGGCGAAGGCGAATCTGCTCTTTGCGAATATAGTCTGCTTTATGAGTCTCGTAGTATTCGGCTACCTTGCCGGGGCCGATTTGCATCGCTGCGACTCGGATTTCACGCTGCATTTCGCGGATGATGATTTGGTCTTCAATAATCTTGCGGTAGCCAAGTGGGGTGGTGCCTTCCGCTCGGAGGGCGGCGTGGAAACGATTCCGGTCGCCCGCGTAGTCCCTTTGGATGACTTCATCGATTTCGTTATCCACGTAAAAGGGCGGGATTTTCCCCGGACCAGAACGAAACTCTGCAATAATTAATTGCCGGTCGGCGGCGAGATGGAGCATCTCATCAAACATTTTATTAATCTTTTTCTCCCAGTCGGCTGGCGAGCTGGATTCCGCCCTGGTTATCGACAAGAGTCTGGGGTCTAACTGCCTGACGACTTCCGATTTAGTGATTCCTTGGCTGTCGGCAACGCCGACAATCTTGTCCGAGTTGCGGGCGGTCCAGCCCGCCGCCTGTTCTTTGTCCCGCTGGAGTTTGGCGACTTCTTCGAGGGTGGCTGATGCTTTCTGGGCGAAGGCAGCCGCGGTGACGAGCAGAAGGGCGGTGGAAAGGAGCGGGACGTTCATGGGCCAGGAGGGTGGAGGATGCGCGAGAGGAATCCTCGGATTTCTTTGAGTTTCCGCAGGGGGTCCTTCACGGTCAAGCGGGGAAACCGATTGCCTATCATAATAGGCTCAGGCGACCGCCCTCCCGCCACGCTTAGGCAACGGAGGGTGTTGCCATCGGTTGTCACGGAAATGACACTTTTCTCCTCAGCCAGACAGCGGATTTCGGCCAAACTGAGGAGGGCCTCGGCTTCGGGCGGTAATTTGCCGTAACGATCTTTAAGCGAGGTACGCAGTTCTGCGACTTCGGCGACATCCAGGGCGAGGGCGATGCGTCGGAATGCTTCAATGCGGAGCCGGGTCTCCGGAATCCAGTCAGCGGGCAGGGTGGCGGTCAGCAAGTGGGTGTCGCCCTCGCTGGAATTAGCCTGTTCAGTGCCGAGTGCGGCCTGGGTGTGATCGATGAAGTCCAGATTAACATCGCACCGCTCGCTGGTCGCTCCCTTGTCGCCGCGCAATTTGGCTACGCTCCGGCGGAGCAGTTGGCAGTAGAGATCGAAGCCCACGACGGCAACATGTCCGCTCTGGGCGGCACCCAGGATGTTGCCCGCGCCACGCAACTCCAGGTCGCGCATGGCGATGCGGAAGCCCGCCCCGAGCTGGTTGTACTGTCGGATGGCGGAAAGCCTTCGGTGCGCCGTGCCAACGAGCGCGGCGTGCCGGTGCAGGAAGAGATAAGCGTAGGCTTGTCGGTTGAAGCGCCCGACGCGGCCGCGAAGTTGATAAAGCTGCGCCAGGCCAAAACGGTCCGCCCCCTCGATGATCAGAGTGTTGCAGTTAGGGATGTCCAATCCAGTTTCGATAATGGTCGTGCAGACGAGTACATCGTATTCACCCGCGACAAACGCAGACATGGTTTCTTCGAGCTCGCCCGCCCCCATCTGGCCGTGGCCGACGACAATCCGCGCCTTAGGGAGGAGGGCGGCGAGGCGCTCAGCGACCGCTCGGATGGTCTCAACGCGATTGTGTAAGTAAAAGACCTGCCCGCCGCGGGCGAGTTCGGCCTTCACGGCGTCCCGCACGAGGTTCTCGTCATAACTTCGGACGACGGTGCGGATCGGCAATCGTTCGCGCGGCGGCGTTTCGATGACGCTGAGGTCGCGGGCACCGACAAGTGCGAGGTAGAGCGTGCGCGGAATCGGCGTGGCGCTCATCGCGAGGACGTCCACTTCGGAGCGGAGTTGTTTGAGGCGCTCTTTGTGCCGCACGCCGAAGCGATGTTCTTCGTCGATGATGACGAGGCCGAGGCGGCCGAAGCTCGTGCCGTCCGAAAGCAGGGCGTGTGTGCCGACGACGATATCCACCGTGCCGGCCGCGGCCCGCGCCCGGACGTCGGCCTTCTGCTTGGCGGTGCGGTAGCCGCTGAGGAGTTCGACGGAGACGGGCCAGCGCGCCAGGCGCTCTTTAAAACTTTCGAAGTGTTGCTGGGCGAGGACGGTCGTGGGCGCGAGGATCGCGACCTGCCGTCCGCCGAGCACGCATTTGAACGCAGCGCGTAAGGCTACCTCGGTCTTGCCGAAGCCGACGTCGCCGCTGACGAGCCGGTCCATGGGTGCGGGGCGTTCCATGTCGGCTTTCACTTCGGTGATGGCGCGGGCCTGGTCGGGCGTCTCGCGGTGCGGGAAGGAACGTTCGAATTCGCCCATCCAGGCGTTCTCCGCGTCCTTCGGGTGCGAGATGCCAGGCTTGGTGGAGCGCTCGGCCTGCATCGCCAGTAATTGCGCGGCGAGGTCCACGGTCGCTTTCTCGGCGGCCTTGCGCGACTTTTCCCAGCCGCCTCCACCGAGCTTGGAAAGTTTCGGATGGATCCGGCCGATGCCGATGTATCGCGTGAGGAGATGCGATTCCCGCAGGGGGAGGTGCAACATCGATTTCGCCGCAAACTCGAGGCCGATGAAGTCTTCGGTTCGCCCGTTATGCTCGTGGGCCTTGATGCCACGGAATAGGCAGACGCCTTGGGTCGCATGCACGAGTGCGTCGCCGTCGGCGAGTTCGCCGAAGTCAAGGGCACGCCCCACAGCGGCGCGGACGGCGGTGCGTCGTCTCGGCAGGGAAGCGAGCGGGCGTTTCCGGCGACCGAAGAGTTCCCGTTCAGTGAGGAGGAGGAGGCCTTCACGGAGCAGTCCGGGGAGTTTTCCGGGGGCGAGAAGAATGCCGCCACCGAAGCGTCCATGGATGACGCGCGGGGCAAAGCCGCGGATCTTGGCGCCGGCGATATCGGCGTTCAGTCGATCGACCGATCCATCCGTGTCGCCGGCGAGCAGGCAGGGTCGGCCGTCTTTGGCCAGCGAGGCTGCGGCGCGGAGCAGGGCGGGTCGGGCCTCCGCGCTATCCCTAGCGCCGCCGATGAGTAGTGATTCCCCCGGTGTAGATTCAAGGGCGAGGGCTTCGTAGCCGCCTGGAGCATCGTCGGTCTCTTCGAGGATGAGCTCATCGACTTTAGCCCGATGGAGCTCCGTGCAGAGAACGTCCTCGTGGCAACGGTCGACCGAGATGATCAGCGTGTCGGCGGGCAGGTGCCGGAAGAACGGGGCTTCGGGAGCGGAGCCCGAATCGTCGCGCGGGGCACAGATGACTAGGCCGTCGACTTCGCCTTCGCTGCGTTGCGTTGCGGGGTCGAATGGGCGGAGGGATTCGACCGTATCCCCAAAGAGGTCGATGCGCACGGGCATCTGGGCGTTGAGCGGGTAGACGTCGAAGATGCCGCCGCGCAGGGCAAACTCGCCAGGCTGTTCGCAGAGGGCTTCGTGGGCGTAGTCGAAATCTTCCGCCAGCCGTTTGGCGAAATCGCGGAGCGCAAGTTTCGCCCCCTTGCGCACGACGATCTCCGCCTCGGCGCTGCCCTCGGGGGCGGGGGAGCGGCGGGTGATGGAGCCTGGGGTGCAAGCGATGAGCAGGGGTTTCTTTGCGTCATGGGCTCCATGCCGGAGCAGGGAGAGGACGCCGAGCAGATCGCAGTCGGCCTCAAAGGCCGGCACCGCCGCATCCGATTCCGTTAAAGTCCGGGCGACGGGCTGTGCTCCGTTGAGCAGCGTAAGCAGCTGGGCGGTTTCTTCCGCCAGCGTTTCCGCGGCGCCAAGATTCGAGGCGAGTAAGATGATGACGCTGCGCCCGGCTCCCTCCGAACAAGCGCACACCGCCCGGGCGTGCGCGGGCACGCCGGTCAGGGCACGGCGTGGATGAGCGGGCATGCACTTATCGAGTTGGGAAGCGCCGATGGGTCAAACCCCGTTCGCGATTCGCTCAGCGACTCTGCGCGAGTCGGGCGAGGGCGGCGTCGTTTTCCGAGGGAAGTTGCTTCAAGGCCACCCCGGCCTGTTCTTGGCCGGCGAGAATCTCCGACAGCCCCATGCGCTTACGTAGTTCGCCTAAGTACGCCCGATCGTTGTCCTCGCCCGAGAGTTCATAGATTACCAAGCGCCAGGCATAGGCGGAGGCGAGATTTACGACGGTCGTGGTGCCGCTCTCGTAGTGTTCGGCGAGTAACTGCATGGCGACGGTGTCGCGCTTCAAGGCGGCTTGCGTGTAGTAGTCTATGGCCAACCGAAAGTTCTGCGTGAACCCAGGATGACCTTCCTCGTAGGCCTTGCCGAGCATCCGGAGGGCGGCTGAGTCACCCATCTTGGCGGCACGCTCAATCTCCAGGTAACTTTCTTTTCGCAGTTCATTGCGGCGGGCTTGCATCAGTTTGCGGGCGGCCTGAAATTCTTGATTCGTCTCCGGCTTGGTGAGGTTCTGCTGTTTAAATTGTTGTTCTAAGCGCGATGCTTCCGCCGCCCGAATCTCGCCGAGTAACCGAATTCCCATCGGCTGCCCTTTCTCCGCCGCTTTCTGTGCCCATTCGCGCGATTTAGCTTCGTCCATCGCCGTGCCGATGCCCTTGAAGTAATACAGTGCAAGGACGGCCATGGCTCGCGGGTGGCGGTTCTCGGCGGCCTTACTCATCCATTCAAAGGCGACCGCCTGGTTGGGGTTGATTTGCAGGGCGGTGGGTGCGTAGCGGGTATGCCGCAGTGCGTAGATGTATTGGGCCTGGGTGTTCCCGGCTTTAGCTTCCTCGAGCAGTCGGGCCGGCGGGTCGTCAGCGCGGAGCGTACTCAAGTAGCGGTCGTAGACTTCGCCGGGCAGGTGGCGCATCGGTACTTCCAGTTGATTGGAAGCGTCAAGCAGCAGGATGAACGTTACTCCGCAGCCGATGAGCAGGGGTCGATGGCGGATGATATGACGGATCATCGGGGTACGCCCCACGATGGGGGCTGCCGGGCGATTGGCAAGGGGGCAGGGGCTCGCTCCGTAATTGTCATCGCTCATCGGGGGTCTTAATCATCCCTTCACCTGCTTGGTATGACCCCCTCTGAACTCCTAAAATCGGCCTTAAGTGATGCGGCGCCACCCGCCGGGCTCTCGCCCGAAGCGAAGACCCTCTGGTTGATTAAGAAAGGGGATTGGGACGCAGCCCATCTCATCGCCCAGGATATCGAGACGCCGATGGGTTCCTGGCTGCATGCGTTACTGCACCTCATCGAGGGCGATCTCGCTAACGCCCGCTACTGGTTCGCGGAAGCCGGCCGACCGGCGCGGAAGCCGGCCCAAATTAATGAGTTGTGGGAAGAGATTGCCGCCGAGGTGCTCTGAATCCGGCTAAAGTTTGCGCAACCTCTCGAGATTAAAGCGGGCCGGGGTTAGGCGTCCGCCTCCGGGAGTAAACATGAGCGGAGCCCAAACTTATCCGCTCGTTGCTGGGGTGGTCGATGCTTGATAGCTGAAACCTTTGGCTCAAATTGACGCAATCCCCACCCCCATGCTTCGATATTTATCGCTCATCTTCCTTAGTTCATTCGCTTTAGCAGAGTCCAAGTTGCCGGCTATTTTTTCCGACCACATGGTACTGCAACGCAACCAGGCCGTTCCCGTCTGGGGGCAGGCCGAGGCCGGAGAGCGCGTCACCGTGGAATTTGGCGGCCAGAAGAAGGCCGCGGTCGCCGACGCCACGGGGCGATGGAAGCTCACGCTTGATGCCATGCCCGCGAGCGCGGAACCTCGCACGCTAAAGGTTGGCCCAATTTGCTTTCAAGATGTCTTGGTCGGCGAGGTCTGGCTGTGCTCAGGTCAGTCAAATATGACCATGTCGGTGGGAGTCAGCGCGGACGCGGAGAAGGAAGTGGCCGCTGCGGACCATCCGTTCATCCGGCTTTTTACGGTGGCGCCTAATCCCGTGCTCCAGCCGGTCGCCGACGTGAAGGGCGAGTGGTCGCTGTGTGCCCCGAAGAGCGTGGGGTCGTTTTCGGCTGCGGCATATTATTTCGGCCGCAAACTGCAGGCGGAACTGAAGGTGCCGGTGGGATTGATCCATTCTTCCGTCGGTGGCACGCCCATCGAATCGTGGACTCGACTTGAAGTACTTCAAGGTATCCCCGTCGTCGGAGCTCGAGCGGATGCCGAAGTGGCTGAGATGATCGCCTTGCCGGAAGTCACCCGACTCTTTCCCGCCGCCCGCGCCGCCTGGGAGGAAAAGTACGGCGTGCGCCCGCCGCCTGTCGCAGAAGCCGCCAAGGGGTGGGCGGAAGTTTCTGCCGATACTGCGGAGTGGAAGAAGGTCCGCTTCCCCAATCAATGGGGACAGCAAGGCTTTAAGTCCGGCGGCGTCTTCTGGATTCGCAAGGAAGTCGATTTACCCGCTTCCGCCGCGGGGAAGCCATTCTCACTGAGCCTCGTCTGGATTTCGGAGCAGTATGACACGGCTTATTGGAATGGCGAGGAGATCGGCCATGCCGCGGATCAGCCGCCTGAATTCTATACCCAGCAGCGGCGATATCAGGTGCCTGGTCGGCTCGTCAAAGCCGGCCGCAATGTCATCGCCGTCCGGATTGTCTCGGCGACGGAGAAGGCCGGACCTTGGGTGGCCGGCCATCAGTTGGACTTGCCGGTGGCGGATGTCGGTAAGGTAGGCGACGAATGGCTTTTACGTCAGGAGAGCGCCTTCGCTCCGCTGAGCCGGGAGGCCTTGGCCGCGCGCCCTAAGCCCAGCCGGATGGTGATGCGTAACGTCCCCGCCTCGCTTTACGCTGGGATGATCGCGCCGTTGGTGCCCTATGGAATGCGCGGGGCGATCTGGTATCAAGGCGAGAGCAATGCGCCTCGCCACGCCGAGTACCGAACGTTGCTCACGGCGATGATCCGGGATTGGCGTGTGCAGTGGGGCCAGGGCGATTTTTCATTCATCATGCAGCAGCTGGTCAACAATGGCCTCCCTTACGACGAGGTTGACCGCCCCCGCGATAGCTGGCCTTATTTGCGCGAGGCCCAGGTGCGGGTCGCCGACGAAGTGCCCAATGTCGGTCTGGCCGTGGGCATTGAACTCGGCAGCAGGTACACCATTCATCCGCAGAACAAACAGGAGGTCGGCCGACGTCTCGCCTTGGTGGCTTTAGAGAAAGCTTACGGTCGGGCGCTCGAGTCCAGCGGTCCGCGCTATCTCGGGATGAAGGTCGAAGGTCCGACGGTGCGCGTCGCTTTCAGCCATGCGGCTGGATTGCAGGCTAAGGGCGGCGATTTGCGTCGCTTCGCGATTGCCGGAGCGGACCGGAAGTTCTTCTGGGCGAATGCGCGAATTGAAGGCGACTCCGTTGTGGTCAGCTGTCGGGAAGTGCTCAGCCCCGTCTCCGTCCGTTACGCGTGGGCCGAGAACCCTGAAGGTTGTAACCTCTTTAATGGCGCCGATCTGCCGGCTTCGCCCTTCCGCACTGATGCGTGGTAGGCTCGGGTTGGGGTTAGGCTTGCTCGCTTAACTAATCAGTAACAACCGCGGGGAGCCTGGCTTATTTTCCGGTGCGCGGTGAATGCACGGTGGCGCTGGGCTGCCGGGCCAGCGGGTCGCGATGCGCCAGAGCGCGAAGGTGCCGAAGGGGTAGGGCGTCGCGCCTGGCTTGGGCGCGTAATGCGAGTCGTAGCTTTGCTCGTGCAGGAACTCCGCGAAGCTGGCATCATCGGCCCCGCCGTATTCCCGCAGGAGCGCCGCGCGGATTTCCGGGATCTCGACTTTGAGTAAAGCGTCCTCGTTGCGGAGGCCTTCGCTGCAGGCGCCGTGGTAAGTACAGAGCCAGGTATCGACCTCGATGGGTGCGCTGTCGATGTGGAATGAGGTGACGTCCGTTGGCACGGTGCCAGCGTCTAGGCTGCGCACGCAGTCGTAGACGCAGTTGAGTGATGGCGCTAGGTCGTGGTCCCGTAAAAGCTGCTGATCAGCGAGCATCGCTTCGGCGGCGAGACGTCCGGCGGTCGTCAGGTCGAGGGCCTGGATGCGTTCGTCGTCGAGCGGCACGATGCCTTCGCCGGGTCCTAACTTCGCAATGACCTCGGCGTAATCGCCGGGCAGCGTGCGCTCCCAGTAGAGCGCGTTGACGCCATCGGCGAAGCGCGTGGATCTGAGTTCTTCAAAGCTCCGCACTGGGCGGATGCGCGGCTGGCCGACGTCGCTCACTTCAGCGCAAAGCGCTTGGCGAACTCTTTGGCGAGCGCGGTGTACGCCACCGCACCCGGGGAATGGACGTCGTACTGGAAGATAGTCTGGCCGTGGCTCGGGCACTCCGACAGACGGACGGTGCGCGGAATCATGGTTTCCATGACCAAGGCAGGGAAGTGGCTTTTTACTTCTTCAACGACTTGGCGCGAGAGCTTCGTGCGCGAGTCGTACATGGTCATTACGATGCTGCCAACGGTCAGCTTATCGCTCGCCCCAGCGGCCTTAAGTTGATCGACCACGCCGAGGATCTGGCCGAGGCCTTCCATGGCGAGGTATTCAGTCTGCAGGGTGACGATGAGGTGATCCGATGCGCCCAGGGCGTTCATCGAGAGCATGCCGAGCGCGGGTGGGCAATCGATCAAGATGGCTTGATACTTGCCAGCGGCGATCAGCGGAGCGAGTGCTTCACGTAGGCGCCCGAGGTAGTTTTCGGCCTGAGTTAGTTCGGATTCGATGGCGGCCAAGTCGACTTCCGAAGGGATGAGGTCGAGTTTCGCCGTCGAGGTCGCGACCACCATGTCTGCGGCTTTAGCTTCACCGTGGAGGACTTTGTAGAGGGACTTGCCTTCGGTCTTCTCGATGCCGAGGGCGCTGGTGGCGTTCGCCTGGGCGTCGAGGTCGATGATCAGGGTGGAGATACCGAGACGGGCGAGGCCAGCGCCGAGGTTTACCGTGGTGGTCGTCTTGCCGACGCCGCCCTTTTGATTGGCGATGGAAAATACTTTAGTCACTTAGGCGTCCTCGAGGGTGCGTTCAACTTCGGTCGGGGCTTCGTAATCGATACCCGCGAGGCCGAAGCCAAAGTTCTTCATGAAGTCGGTCTGGTAGCCAGCGAAGTCCGCATGGGCATCAAACGTCTCGGTAGTCACCTGGGGCCAGAGGTCGAAAACGGCCTTCTGGACGTCGGCGGACATTTCCCAGTCATCGATGCGCACGCGGCCGTTCTCGTCGAAGTCGAGGGCGTTACCGTTGTACATCTGCTTCTCGAAGAGACGCTGGATTTGCTCGATGCAACCTTCGTGCGTGCCCTTGGCCTTCATGATTTTGAAGAGCAGGGAGACGTAGAGCGGGACGACGGGGATAGCGGAGCTGGCCTGGGTGACGACGGCTTTGTTGACGGAGACGAAGGCGCGACCGCGGTGAAGTTTCATCAGGCTGTCAATTTTACGGCCGGCTCGCTCGAGGTCTTCCTTCGCCTTGCCGATGGTGCCGTCTTTATAGATAGGCCAAGTGACGCGGGGGCCGATGTAAGAATAGGCGACCGTCTGGCAGCCTTCCTTGAGGACTCCAGCACCGTCGAGGGCGTTCATCCAGAGCTCCCAATCTTCGCCGCCCATGACCTTGACCGTCTGCGCGATATCATCCGCCGAGGCGGTTTCGAGCGTCACATCGTTCACGACCTTGCGGTCGGTATCGAGGTTCTTGGCGTGGAACGGTGCGCCGGTTGGTTTGAGGACGGACTTGTAGGTTACGCCGTCCGGAGCGGTGCGGCGAGGGGACGCTAGGGAGTAGACGACGAGGTCGATCTTGCCGCCAGGCATCTTCGACTTGATGGCATCGATGACTTGGGTCTTTAGCTCCGCCGAGAAGGCGTCGCCATTAATGGAGACGGCTTTCAATCCCGCCTTCTTAGCTTCAGCGTGGAAGCCGGCGGTATTGTACCAGCCAGGAGAGCCCGGCTTATCGCCTTCGCCGTTACGCTCGAAGAACACACCCAGCGTCGCGGCGCCGGACCCAAAGGCCGCGGATATGCGCGAGGAGAGTCCGTAGCCCGTGGAGGCGCCGATCACTAAGACGGACTTGGGTCCGCCTTCGATGGGTTGGCGGGATTTTACGTAGGCAATCTGCTCACGAACAGCGGCGGCACAGCCGTCGGGGTGGGAGGTGATGCAGATGAACCCACGGACACGGGGCTTCACGACTTGCTGGGACATGGGGACACCTTTGGAGGGGGAGGGGATGAGTTCAATCTGGAATTAGGAGGCAAAGGTGGGTGTTAGCGCTTAGCGGTTGGCGGTTAGTGCCGCCTTTTGCCTCGCTTGTCCCTCCTTGTTGCGGACTCTCCCGGCCATGTTTAGTTCGAGACTCTCTTTCGCCGACACGACCAATGCCTTGAGTAAGGCCAAGGCGAAGCGTCTCGCCGCCGGCCTGCCGGTGCTCGACCTCTCGGATTCTAATCCGGCCAATGCGGGATTCGCTTGGTCTGCCACCGACCTTGGTCCAATGCTGCGTCGCGATGGTATCCAGCGGCAGGATCCCGATCCGCTGGGCTTGGCCTCGGCCCGCACTGCCGTCTCGGATTATTATTCCTCACGCGGGGCGCGCGTGCCGGTTGACCGTCTGTTCCTGACGGCCAGCACGAGCGAGGCTTATTCATGGGTCTTTAAGCTGCTCTGCAATCCGGGCGACGAAGTGTTGGTGCCGTCGCCTGCTTACCCTTTGCTTGAAGTGATTGCCGCGCTCGAAGGCGTGACGCTCCGTCCTTATCAGCTCGTGCAGCTCGCGGGCGAGTGGGTTATCGATATCACGACGCTGAGTGTGAATCGCCAGACGCGGGCGATTCTCGCCATTAATCCTTCGAATCCGACCGGCGCTTTTGTGGGCCGCCGTGATCGCGACGTGCTGCGTGGCTTTGCGCTTAAGAACGGCTTGGCGATTGTTTGTGATGAAGTCTTCCTGGATTATCCAGCCGAAGGCGTGGCCTCGCCAGGCACGTGGGCGGGTGAAGCGAATGTGCTCACGTTCGTGCTCAGCGGGCTTTCCAAGGTCGCGCTCGCGCCGCAATTGAAGGTCGGCTGGATTGTCGTAGCCGGCCCAGCGGTGGCGACCCTTGAGGCGTGTCGCCGACTGGAGCACATCGCTGATGCCTATCTTTCCGTGAACACCCCGGCCCAGCTCGCCTTGCCAGACCTACTCCGCCGGGCCGAACCTCTCCGCGCCTTGGTGCGCACTCGGGTCGCCCAAGGTGAGGCCACCTTGCGGGCCTGGACGACCGCTTCAGTCACCAGTTGTACGGTTTTACCCCGCCCTGCTGGTTGGACAGGTATCCTGACTTTACCCCCAGGGGTGCATGAGGATCGCTTCCTGATGAACGCGCTGAGTGAAGGCGTCTGGGTGCACCCCGGATATTTCTATGGAATGCCGACAACTGTCCCGAGTGTCGTTTTGAGCCTTTTGACCCCTCCAGACGCTCTTTCTGCAGGATTACAGGCGCTCGATCGGGCATTGAAGCGGACTTGAGGGGTAATTACCGCTTGCCAAGAGCCTCGGCACTCCTTTGCTCCGACTTTCCAAAAGGAGCCCGAACACTATGTCCCGTATCTGCAGCGTCACCGGCAAGCGCCCTGTCAAAGGCCGCCGTATCATTCACCGTGGTCAGTCCAAGAAGAGTGGCGGCATCGGCTTCCAGCTCGTCAAGCAGACCAAGCGCACGTTCAAGCCGAACGTCCAGCGCATCCGCGTCGTCCAGCCTAACGGCTCGGTCAAGCGCCAGTGGGTCTCGGTCAAGGCCATCAAGGCCGGTCTGGTGACCAAGGGCTAAGTCCTTCTCTCAGGACCTTAAAAACCCGCCGACCTCGGCGGGTTTTTTGTGCCCGGACCGAACTCAATCATGGCCCTTCCGCAAGATGTTGCCTGCTCGTCACTCGGCTGTCGAAGTCGGTAAAGTTATGGGCTGGCTGGTGCGGTCGCGGTTTGTAGTCTGGGTTTCCCCTTTCCGTTATGGCCGCCCAGAAGCAAGTCATTGAAGAAAATCAACGCACGGCGCAGATGTTGCACGCCCCGGAGGAAGAGGCGTTCGCGGCAGTCAAATCACGACGCGAAGGGCTGACCGCCGATGAGGCTGCGGCGCGTATCGTCGAGTTCGGACTTAATTCCGTCACCGCGCCCAGACCGCGTCCGATTGTTGAACTCCTCCGCAAGTTCAAAGAACCATTGGTCGTGCAGTTGATGGTCATTTGCGTGCTCTCGTTTTTCTTCGAAGATGATCCGACGAAGAAGATTCTCAGCACCACGCTCGTCGGCGGCATGGTGTTCTTCTCGGTCTTCCTGTCCTATTTCCAAGAGAGCCGCTCGGCAGCGACTATCGCGAAGTTGCAGGCGATGGTGAAATCGACGTGCGACGTCATCCGTGGCGGCGTTGAGATTACGGTACCGATCGACCAAATTGTCCCGGGTGATATTGTGGTGCTCGCCGCGGGCTCGATTATCCCGGCCGACTGCCGCGTCATTCAAGCCAAAGACTTCTTCCTTTCCCAGTCGGCGCTGACGGGCGAGTCGATGCCCGTCGAGCGCGTCGTCATGGCGACGGTGCCCAAAGAAACCTCTGCTCAAGAGTGCCCGAATGGATGCTTGATGGGTAGTAATGTGCAAAGCGGCTCGGCCAAGGCCCTCGTGCTGGCCACTGGTCGCGAGACGCAGTTCGGCGCGATGTCCGCCCGTCTCGTCGAGCGTAAGGATCAGACCGCCTTCGAAAAGGGCACTCGCAGCTTCGTGTGGATGATGATTCGCATGATGTTGGTGATGGTAACGCTCACCTTTGGTTTTAATGCCTGGCATACGCATAACGTTCAAAAGGCTTTCTTGTTCGCCCTGACGGTCGCCGTCGGCCTCACGCCGGAGATGCTCCCGATGATTCTCGCGGCCTGTCTTTCCAAAGGTGCGCGGACGCTGGCCCGCCTCAAGGTTGTGATGAAGCGCCTCGACGCCATCCAGAACCTCGGGGCGATGGATATCTTCTGTACCGATAAGACCGGCACGCTCACCCAGGATCATATCGTCCTCCAGCGCCACGTCGACGTCATCGGCCGTGATTCCGAAGACGTCCTGCGCTACGCCTGGATGAATTCGCACTACCAGACGGGCCTCCGTAATCTGCTCGACCGCGCGATTCTTAATCGCACGGATCTCGACGTCGAACGCAGTTGCCGCAAGGTTGACGAAATCCCTTTTGATTTCCAGCGCCGCCGCATGTCGGTGGTCGTGGATCACGATGGCGATCACTTGCTCATCTGCAAGGGTGCGGTGGAGGAGATCCTAGCCGTCTGTGATCGCTATCAGATTGATGACGAGATCCACACGATGATCCCCTTGATCAAGGACGAGGTCATGGAGGAATATCGCTCGCTTTCGGCCCAGGGTTTCCGCGTGATTGCGCTGGCTTACCGCGAGTTTGATCGTTCGAAGGAAGTCTTCTCAACGGCCGACGAGGCCGGCTTGGTGCTGCTCGGCTACCTTGCTTTCTTCGACCCGCCCAAGGAAACCGCCGCAACCGCTCTCGCTGGCCTTAAAATCCGGGGCGTCCGCGCGAAGATTCTTACCGGCGACAACGAACTCGTTTCGCGTAAAGTCTGTGCGGATGTCGGTATGCCCGTCGGCCGCGTCCTCACCGGCGCCCAGCTTGCGGCGATGGATAAAGCGACCTTCGACGCAGCGGTGCTGGAAGCTGATATCATGGCCCGCCTGACGCCTTCGCAGAAAGAGCAGGTCATTCGTTCCTTGAAGGCTCAAGGCCACACCGTCGGCTTCATGGGCGACGGCATCAACGACGTGCTGGCGCTCAAGGCCGCCGACGTGGGTATCTCCGTGGACACGGCGGTGGACGTTGCGAAGGAATCTGCCGATGTGGTGCTGCTCGAGAAATCCCTCTTGGTGCTCGTTGATGGTATCGATGAAGGCCGCCGCATCTTTTGCAATATCGAGAAGTATATCCGCATGGGAGCTTCGTCGAACTTCGGTAATATGTTCTCGGTGCTCGGCGCGGCGATCCTGTTGCCATTCGAGCCGCTCAGCCCGATTCTAATTCTGCTTAACAACTTCATCTACGACTTCTCGCAAACCGCGATTCCGTTCGACCGCGTGGAGTCCGATCAGATTCTTAAGCCGCGCCAGTGGGATATCAGTGGTATCCGGGGCTTCATGATCTGGCTCGGTCCGGTATCGTCCCTGTTCGATTACCTTACTTTCGCCCTCATGTGGTTCGTCGTTTGTCCACACGTCTGCGGCGGTACTTGGAGCGAACTCGTTGCCGCCGGGAATTCTGCCGGGCAGGCTCAGTTCATCGTCCTCTTCCATACCGGCTGGTTCATTGAGTCGAACATCACGCAGACCCTTGTGGTCCATGTGATCCGCTCGTCGCAGATGCCGTTCATTCAGTCTCGTGCCTCCTGGCAGCTTTCCTTGACGACGCTGGCCGCAGTGACTTTTGCCGGCTGGCTCACCTTCTCGCCGTGGACCGGGGGTCTGGGTCTGGCCGGTGCCTCCCTTGGGGTAACTTTCTGGGTGGCCCTCGCGTTGATGACGGTTGCCTATGTCACCCTCGCCCATTTGATTGCCCGGCCGCGCCTTCGCGCGGCCTGATTCCGACTCTCCGATGCGCATCCTTCTTGAAGCCCTCCAGGCCGGCCGACTTTTTGAACTGACCGAGACTTCCAAGCGCGGCGCGTTTGAATTCCTTGGCCGCGTACTCGAAGCCATCCCGGAGATTCCTGATGACTCTGGTGTGGTAGAGGCGATGTTCGCCCGCGAAGGCACCGGAAATACTGCTATCGCCCCCGGTGTGGCCTGCCCGCACGCGCGCGTCGAAGGCATCAATGCGGAAATCTTCTGTGCGCTGGGTTGGTCTTCCGCCGGCATCGATTACGAGGCGGAAGACGGCAACCGGGTGAACCTCGTCGTGGCTTATTGGATTCCCGACTGCCAGCGCGTGGGTTTTCTTAAGGAGATGTCTGGTCTTGCGAAAGCCATCACCGCCCTCGGCGGTATCGAATCTCTGCGCAAGTGTGAGACTTTGGGTGAAGTGCGCCACGGTCTCCTGGATTGGGTGACGGTCGCCCTCAATGAATCGTCGCCCGATGCCCGTGCTCGGATGCTCCGTCTCAGCGCCAAGCCTCCCGTGGGCGAAGAGCCGAAAGCGTAAGATCAGTTCGGCCCGAACTTATTCCAGAGTACCGCTGCCCAAGTGCTGACGGCGATGACGATGGTCAAGAAGACCGCGGCGCTGCCCATGTCCTTGGCCCGCTTGGCCAGTGGATGGCGCTCGAGCGAGATGTGGTCGGTATTCGCCTCGATGGCTGAATTGATGAGTTCGACGATCAGGATGAGCTGAAGGACCGCGAAGAGCAGGGCGCGTTCGTAGGCCGCCACCGGCACAAACCAAGCCACGATGGAAAGCGGGACCACCACCATGAGTTCCTGCTTAAAGGCCTCCTCGTGCTTGGCGGCGGCACGCAGCCCGTCCCAGGTATAGCGGAGGGCGTTGATGAGCCGGGTCAGCCCTCCCTTGGACTTCATGGTTTCACCGTAAGGCTTCTCGTCGGGCATACTTAAGGGCTTAACCCCCTGTTTTGGTAGGGCAAAGGCAATTTCAGGCCCCCAAAAATCGCTTGCCACTGGGGGGTCCTGCCCTAGGTTTCGTGGTTCCCTACTCGGGAAACCCACCATGCGCGACGATTACCTCCAAGATGCCCGTAAAGTCATTCCCGACGCCAACATTCTCATCAATGTGGTCTCGAAGCGCGTGAAGCAGCTCCGCAGCACCGCCGACTACTCTGTCCAGCCTCCGAAGTACAACCACACCTTGGGTGACGTCTTTGAGAAGCTTTCCCCTGAGGATATGGCCCTCCGCGAGATCATCGAAGGTCGCATCTCCTGGGAGTTCCGTCCTGAGGATCGTCTGCCTGCCTAAGGCAGTCCCCCGCCACAGCCGGCTTGCCGGCGAGTAGCCCTTTCGTCATCCGATGGCCGCCCGCCGAGAGCACGTTCTACCCGAGGTCAATAACCCGAAGGCGGGACGCGACTATTTCATTGGCCCGACCTTCGAGGCCGGGATCGTCTTGCGCGGCACCGAGGTGAAGTCCCTTCGCGCCGGCCGGGCCAACATCGCCGATGCGTTTATTAAGATCAGCCCGAAGGGCGTGATGCTCTACCATGCACACATCGCGGAGTATGACTTCGGCAACCTCAACAACCACGCCTCGTATCGGACGCGCCAGTTGCTGCTCAAGGAAGCGGAGATCGAGAAGATCGCCGCGGAGATCCAGTCCGGCGGCCACGCGATCATTCCCCTAAAGATCTACTTCAAGCACGGCTTGGCGAAGTGCCTGCTCGCCGTGGGCAAGGGTAAGAAGATGCATGACAAGCGTCAGGACATCAAGGAACGCGAAGCCAAGCGCGAGATCTCGCGTGCGATGAGCCGACGGAAGTGAAGCCGCCACTCCACCTTATCCTGCTCCGCCCGGAGATCCCGCCGAACACCGGTAACGTGGGTCGCATGTGCGCCGTGACGGGTTGTGTGCTCCACCTTGTCCACCCGCTGGGCTTCAAAATCGACGACGCCAAGTTGCGTCGCGCCGGCATGGATTACTGGCACGAGCTCGACGTCCGCCATCACGACAATTGGGAAGCCTTCCTCGCTTCGCCCGGCCGCCCGGAGCGTCTCTGGCTCTTTACGACCAAGACGACGCGCGGCCTTTGGGATGCGGAGTTTCAGGAAGGTGACGGGCTTGTCTTCGGCAACGAAGGCTCCGGCACGCCCGACGAGATCCACGCTTGGTTCGGCGCGGATCGCGAAGTGAAGATCCCACACTTCAACGACAAGACCCGTTCGCTCAACCTCTCGACCGCCTGCGGAATCGCGACGTACGAGGCGCTGAGGCAGATCAAAGCCAGGTAGGGTAGATGACTGAGTCGATGGCAGAGGGCGGAGTCGATGACGGATGGGGTTTAGTCGGGTCGGGATTTGCGGTAGGCGATTAGGCCGCCGATGAGCCGACCGACGAGCGCGATGCGTTCGTTGAGGGAATGTGCGTCTTCGGCTGGAATGATATCTAACCTAAGGCAGACCTCTACCTGTGTCTCCAGTTCGCAGAGCGAGCCGCGGGCGATGTAGAGAAACCTCAACGAGTCTCTGTTCGAGCCCCGCCCATTGCCTTCGGCTATGTTCTAGGGAATCGAGATGGCCGCCCGGCGTATCTGGTCGGAGAGTCCACGGTCAATCGAAACTGCCCGTCGGGCGCAGGTCTTATATACGAGAACCGCCAAGTCCCTTGATTCTATCCAAGCCTTGAGTTGCCGATAAGGAGGCCCGTCCGGAGTTGTTTCCATGCTTCGGGCTGGCCGCTTCGCCGTCTCATCGCAACGAAGGCTGTTACCCAGGCTAGGTCTGGAGGGTTCTGTCATCGATTCAGCCATCGACTACGTCCTCAATTCAGGCCTCCACTCAGTCCTCTCATTTTCTCCGTCCTCCCGCTTGCTTTTCCGCCTGCACTCTTACCCTCCACTCCATGTCCCGCCTCGACGCCGTCCGTTCTCGTATTGCGCCTGCTCGTGCCCGCTTGCTCGCACATCCGCTGTATGCTCGGATGGCCTCGCTCGACGATGTACGGGTGTTCATGGGTTCCCACGTCTTCGCGGTCTGGGATTTCATGTCGCTCCTGAAGCGCCTGCAGCGGGACCTGACCTGCGTGACCGTTCCTTGGGTCCCCGTCGGCGACGCGGAGGTCCGCTTCCTGATCAACGAGATCGTCTGCGGCGAGGAATCCGACGTCGACCCGCGCGGCGGCCGTATTGCGCACTTCGATCTCTACCTGCGGGCGATGCGCGAAGCAGGGTCCGATACCTACGCAGTGGATAAGGCCTTGGCCTCCGTCCGGGCGGGTGGTTCGACCGCCTCCGCGCTCGTCTCTGCTGGTGTCCCCGCCGGTGCCGCTGCTTTCTCCGGCGCGACCTTCGCTCTCGCGACATCCGGCAAGCCCCATGAGGTCGCCGCAGCCTTCACCTTCGGTCGCGAGGACCTGATCCCTGACATGTTCACGGAGCTCGTCACGCGACTTAGTCGCGAATACCCGGGTAAGCTCGATACCTTCCGCTATTATCTCGAACGGCACATCGAGATCGATGGTGGGCATCATGGAGCCATCTCGCTCCGAATGGTTGAACTGCTCTGCGGCGATGATGACCGCAAGTGGGCCGAAGCCGCGGATGCAGCCGTCGCCGCTATCGAGTCTCGCCTTGCGCTCTGGGACGGCATTATTACCCAGTTCGGTCGTCATGCTTAAGGGCGCATATTGGATCGTTGCTGTCAGTTCCCTGGCCGTCGCGGCCTATGCGCTAGTCGGTTACGCTTTTTTGACTCCCGGTCAGACTGTCCACCCAGAGATGAAGGCCGCCTACGCGGCCTATCCTTCGCGCATCCTCTTCCATGTCGCGGCTTCGCTTGTCGCGCTGGCCGTCGGGCCGTGGCAGTTTATCCCCGCCTTGCGCCGCCGGAAGGCCCTGCATCGCGGACTGGGCTTCGTCTATTTCCTCGCCGTCTTTATCGGCAGTATCTCCGGCTTGTTCACGGCCTTTATCGCTCAGGGGGGCATGATTTCACAGGTCGGTTTCATGACGCTCTCCGTACTCTGGATCGGCTCGTCTATCGCCGCCCTCTCGGCGATCAAGCGAGGTGATTATCTTGCCCACGAAGCATGGGCGATCCGCAGCTTCGCGCTGACGTTCGCCGCCGTCACGATTCGCCTGCAACTGGGTGCCGGCTTCGCCGTCGGCCAGCGCTTCGAGGACTTCTATTGGATGCTGTCGTGGACCTGCTGGATCCCGAACCTGATTGTCGCCGAGTGGCTCATCCATCGCCGTCCGACCGCCCCGACCTAAGCTTATTTGGAGGCTCCCGGCCGGTGGCGCTGCACGATGTCGTGGAAGTCGCCTAGATTGTAAGGTCCGACGAGTGGCTTCGAAAGATCCGCTTCATAGATCACCACCGTGCCATTTTCCATGGCTTGGGCGACGACTTTGCCAGCGGGGTCAATCACGGCCGAAATCATCCAGTTATTCTTGGGGTCGGTGAAAGTATTACTGACGACGTAGACGCGGTTCTCACAGGCGCGGGCGCGGGCGAGCAACGGATCACAGCCCCAGACTGGCCAGGCGATGACTTCCGCGCCATTGGCCGCAAGGGCACGCGCAACTTCGGGATAAAAGCCATCGTAGCAGATCATCAGGCCCACCTTGCCGAAGGCCGTGTCAAAGACTGGATACTCTGAACCCGGGGCGACGCCTTTTTCGACTTCGCCGTGCGGTAGACAGACCTTCCGATATTTACCGAGGAGCTTACCTTCAGGGCTGAGGAGTACCGCAGTATTGTAAATCAAGTTGCCATCACGCTCGTAGAGGCTGAGCGCGATATGGATGGAGTGCTGCTTGGCGACTTCGCCGAAGAATTGCGTCGTGGGGCCGGGGATTAACTCTGCGGTCTGGACGGGAGTCAGTCCCGTGCGCGCGTAGGGCACGGTCTCTCCGAGTACAATCAGGTCGGCTTTCTGTTTGGCGGCCTCGGCGATTAGGGGCACGTACTCTTCGCAGTTCTGTCGCGGGGATTTGCCAGTGGGAAGGTATTGCAACGCCGCAAGCCGGACTTTGCGGGCGGCGGGAGCGACGGTTTTCTCAAAGACGATATCGCTCCACTCGACCCGGCCTTTGGGGGCGTGTTGGAGGTGGAGTTCAATCGTCGCCTGGGTGGCTTTCGGCGGCACCTGGTAAACGCCGGAGAGGGTGCTGCGACCCTGAGCATCGATTGTTCCGTCCATCGGATGTTCTGGTTCGGCGCTCGCACCCGGTGTTGAGGAAGGGACGCCTTTGCCCTTAGCGTCCGACCAGACGATACGGGCGAGTCCGCTGTGGCGCGGATCCTCAACGCCCGTCGTCTTGCGCGCGGCACTGAATTTCATGAAGTCGCCGCCTTGGACGGTGAAGGTCTGCTGATACCATCCATCCAAGCCCTGCCGTGCGTCTTGCGTGATGACGAGTGACTGGGCTTCACGCGAGAAGGACGGGCGGATTTCGTCGCGCGGGGATTTCTCCGTCCAGCCGGCCAAATCGGCGGCATGGGCGGCAAGCATGCTCACCAGAAGAGCGGTTAAAGAAAGGTATAGACGCATCGGGGTGAGGCAGTTGTAGGGCCTGGACGAGAGACCGCAACCGTCCATGTCCCGGGGTCTTAGTCGAACTGCTCCAGTACGGCCACGCCGACCGCGTCGGCCCGCATGCGGCCTTCGCCGGTCAGGCGGAAATCCGGACCGCTCTTTTCCATTAGGCCTTCGGCGATGAGGTTGGTGAAGAGTCGAGGCACGCCCATGGGTAGCACGGCCCCGAATCGCTTTGCGAGTTCAGCCGGCTGTACTCCCGAATTCAGGCGGAGGCCGAAGACCAGCGCGTCGCAGAGGCGGTCGACCTTACTCAAGTCTTTGACCTGCTCGAGCACTGGGGTGCCGGCTTCGATACCTTTGATCCATTGATCAAGGTTGGCGGGATTGGTCCAGCGGCGGTCGCCCCATTGCGAGGAGGCGGAAGGGCCGTAGCCAATCCATGAACCCATTTCCCATGTGATCAGGTTATGCCGGCAAGCGTGACCAGGGCGGGAGAAATTAGACGTCTCGTACTGGGCGTAGCCGTGCGCTTCGAGCGTTTCCCAGGTGCCGCGGTAGAGGCGGGCTTCGAGTTCACGGTCGATCTTCACTTTGCCCTGCGAGAGTTTAACGAACATCGCCGTGTCTTCTTCAAACGTCAGGCAATAGGTCGAGAGATGGTCGGGCTCCAGCTCAACCACGCGGCGGAGATCTTCGCTCCACCGAATCTCATCCTGTCCAGGAATTCCGAAGATGAGGTCGAGGTTACGGCTCTTGAAGCCGGCGGCCTCGATGAGCTCCCATGCTTCCATGATTTGCTTCGGCGAATGGCGGCGCCCAAGCGCATCAAGCGTCGCATCGTCGAAGCTTTGCACGCCCATGGAAACACGGGTCACGCCGATTTCCTTGAGGGCAGCGAGTTTATCGGCGCGGACGGAAGAGGGCGCGAGCTCGACGGTCCATTCGCCCGGTTGCCCGGCGGCCGCTGTCATGGCTTTGCCGAGTCGGAGTAAATCCTCTGCCGGCAGGAGGCCGGGAGTGCCGCCGCCCCAAAAGGCTGTTTCGACCCGGCCTGGTGGATGCAACTCCATCTCACGTTCAATCGCGACGAGATAGCGGTCGATCTCGCTGCGCTTAGGTTGTTCTTGGTAGAAGGAACAGAAGTCGCACGACGAGGCGCAAAAGGGCACGTGTAAGTAGAGGGCGGTCCCGGACTGGGCGGGCGACGCCATCACTCGAGTCCGAGCTGCTTGCGACCGGCTTCAGAAATCATGCGCGGATTCCAGACCGGGTCCCAAACGATTTCGACTTCGGCAGATTCGACGCCGGGCAAGGATTCCATTTTAGATTTAGCGTCGGCCGCAATCACCGGGCCCATGCCGCACCCCTGAGCGGTCAAGGTCATCTTGGCCGCCACTTTTTGGCCACCGCGCTCGCCTGGCGAAAGCTCGAGATGATAGATGAGGCCGAGGTCGACGATGTTGACGGGGATCTCTGGATCGAAGCAGCCCTTGAGTGCTTCCCAGAGTGCATCTTGGTCGACCGGGCCAGCGGCGACAGCTTCATCCTTCTTGCCATATTGGGCCACGGCTTCTGTGCCGAGGGCAGAGATGTCCGCGGGAGCGATCCGAAAAAGTCCCATCGGGGTACGCACGGTGACCGAGCCGCCGAGCGCTTGGGTGACTGTTACTTCGGTGCCCGCCTCGAGCACCACGATGTCTCCGGCGGGAATCAGAGTAGCCGCGCAGTCGCGGACAAGTTTATGGGCATCGCTCATGCCCTAGAAACAGGCGGTTCGGCCCGCGGACGCAAGCGTGGGCTGGGTGCTTTCGCTTAGAGATGTGCTTTTGGGTGTAGTTGGGTTGCGAAATGCGATGACGTGCAGGGTTGTCGGCCGTCGGAGTCGGGCTAAGTTGGTGCGACCCCATCCTATGAATCGCATCTTCACGGCGTTCCTTTTAGTCTTCAGCCTGCTCGCACCGGCCGCCCCCGTCTCGCTCTTCGATGGCAAGACCCTCGCTGGCTGGGAGGGCGACACCGCGTGGTGGCGCGTGGAAGCGGGCGAGATTCGTGGCGGTTCCTTCAAGACGAAGGTGCCCAAGAATTTCTTTCTCGCGACGGAGAAGTCCTACCAGAACTTTGACCTGCGCGTGAAGCTTCGCCTGACCGGCACCGGTTTTGTGAACAGCGGCGTGCAGATGCGCAGTATCCGGGTGCCGAATAGCACGGAGATGAGCGGCTACCAAGTCGACTACGGCACGGGCTGGTTTGGAAAACTTTACGACGAGAGTCGCCGCAACAAAGTTATCGCCGATTCAATCGATCCCAAGGCCGTATTGGCCGCAGTGAAAGAAGGAGATTGGAATGAATATCGCATTCTCGCTGAAGGCCCGCGGATCCGCAGTTGGATCAACGGCGTACTCGCTTTGGATTTCACTGAGAAGGAGGCGAATATCGCCATGGACGGCAAGATTGGCATCCAGATTCATGCCGGCGGTGCAGCCGAAGTTCAGGTGAAGGATGTTACCATCGAGGAGCTACCCGCCACGGCGGGCGCCCTGACTTGGGATAAAGTGAAGCCGGCCGGACCTAAGAAGGCTGCCGTCCTCGCTTCGCGGCCCGAGGCGGTTGGTTACAATGACGTCCGCGGAACGCATCGACAGGCGGAAGAGCAGTTGAAGATGTTCAAGCTGCCCGCCGGATTTGAAATCGAACTCTTCGCCAAGGAGTCTGCTGACTACGGTAAATTCATCATGCTCATCTTCGACCAGAAGGGGCGGGCTTGGTCTAGCACTGCCTTCGAGTATCCCGTCGATGCCAACGAGAACCCCGCCGCCGCCGATGCGCTCTATAAGTCGAAAGCCCGCGATAAGGTGATTGTCTTCGACAACCCTTTTGAGCCCGGCCTGCACCAGCCCCGTACGTACGCCGACGGCCTCGCCATTCCTGAAGGCGTGCTGCCTTATAAGGACGGCGTCATCGTTCAGCATGGTCACGATATTGTTAACCTGCGCGATACCACGGGCTCTGGTAAGGCCGATAAGCGTGAAGTGCTGCTCACTGGTTTTGGTGTCCAGGATTCACATCTTTTCCCGCACCAGTTTACGCGCGCTCCGGGTGGCTGGTTCTGGTTGGCTCAAGGTGCTTTTAATAAAGGGACGGTCGTCACCACCAAGGGCGATCAGATTGACTTCCCCAGCACGCGCATGGCGCGTTTCCGTCCGGACGGGAGTTTCTTCGAGCCCACTTCCACTGGCCCGTGTAACATCTGGGGCCTCGTGCTGACGGGCGAAGGTGAGTCCTTTATTCAGGAGGCGAACGATTATGGCTATCCAGTGATGCCCTTCCACGAATACGCATGGTATCCTGGTTGTGCCGATCGTCTGGCAAAATCCTATCAGCCACCGTTCCCGGTCCAGGCGCCGCAGTTTAAGATGGGTGGCACGGGTCTGAGTGGTCTGGCGCTCTCGGATAAGGGCGTTTGGCCGGCCGGTTATGACGATGTGATGTACCTTGCTAATCCCATTACCTCGAAGATCAATGCCATCCGCATGACGCGCGATGGTCCGCGCTACGCGCTTGAGAAGCTCGATGATTTCATCAGCTGCGATGACCCCTTCTTCCGGCCGATTGCGATGACGATGGGCCCCGATGGCTGCATGTACATTGTCGACTGGTATAACAAAATCATCAGCCACAACGAGGTCGCCCGTAATCACCCTGACCGCGATAAGACTTCCGGCCGTATCTGGCGTATCAAGCCCAAGGGTTATGTCGCACCAGTGCCGGTTGATTACACGAAGCTCTCTTCTGCTGACCTGATTACTCGTCTGGGTGGAAAAATCATCGGCGACGCCCATCTGGCTTGGCAGACGCTTGCCGACCGCGCACCCGACGCCACGATCACGGCATCACTCCAGGCAATCATCCGCGACGAGAATGCCGCCTCACCTCGCCGTATCCAGGCCCTCTGGGTGCTCGGCTGGCAGAAGCAGACGCCGATCGACCTATTGCCCATTCTCGCGCGGAGCAATAACCGTAATGTCCGCCGCGAGGCCGTGAACGCCTTACGCTTTGCGGAAGCCGCATTGCCGCATCTTGAATTGCTCCGCGCACTTAAGGCCGACGCCGATCCCGAGGTGCGTAGTGCCGCCATCAAGGCCTTGGGTGAGGCTTCACTGCATTCCGCCGAAGCGCTGGGTGCCATGTTAGAATTTGCCCAGCCGTCCTTGGGTGGCCCGGTGGCACCGGATCGTTCTGGTAAGCCCATCAAGGTCGGCATCGCTTATGATCGTGAATTCGAACGTTTCCTCGTTCGCATGTACCTCGAACGTCAGCCCGCCGCCGTCGCCGCCTTCCTGGCAACAGATGCCGCCAAGCCGTTACCAGCCGAAGGTCGGATGTTCGCCGCACTTGCGCTCGACCCTAAGGTCGGAGCACCTCTTGTCGCCCAACTCGTCGGCCAACTATCCCGTGCGCCTGGCCCCGAGGAGCTCTTCGCCGTTGCCAAGACGCTTGATCAGCCGGCCAGCGTCACGGTTCTCCGCAAACTGCTCGCTGATGGCGCGGTCCGCAGTCGCGTGGCCGAACTCTTGTTGGTCTACCGCACGGACCTCGATCCGGCGAAGGTCGGCCCGGTCGTCGCTGAGGCCGCCCGTTCCTTGCTCGCACAGGGCGCGCCAGAGCGTGCCCTCGCTGCTCAACTCATCGGGGGTTTCCAACTGATGGAGCTGGAGGACGAGTTGCTCGCTTTGGTCGGCCGTGAAGACTCACGTCGTGATGCCTTGGCTGGCCTGCAGCAGCTGCGTACGACCAAGCCTGAGGCGATTGCCGCCTTGGTCGGACAAGCTCCAGCGGAGGTCTCCCGGTTGGCCCTGGCGGCTCTGGTCGCCGCCCGCTCCCCGCAGGGTGCCGTGCTGGCGATGAAGCTTTACCCGACCCTGGGCGTGAATGAACGCAAGGTCGTGCTCGATGGCATCAGCGGCACCAAGGCTGGGGCCAAGGCCATCGCGGCTGGTCTGGCTGACAAGTCGATCGCGGTTGCCGATATCGAGACCCCCGTCGCCGAGAAACTCGCTATCGCCTTGGGTGATAGCCCGGAACTTACGGTCGTCTCTGCCCAGCTGGGTGGTGTCTTCCGCAGCGTGTTGTCGCTCGATGGTACGGATGAAGCCGTCGCGTACGCCAATCTCACCTTGAAGGGTCCCTTCACCGTCGAGACGTGGGTGAAGCTGGATGGCAAGGTCGATAATAAAGCCAGTATCCTAGGTGCTCCGGGCAAGCTTGACCTTAACTTCTTCAGCGGAAGTTTCCGCGCCTATTTCGGCGGGACGATTCGCGACGCCGTTACTTCCTCGAAGCCTGTTTCCCCAGGTATCTGGACGCACATCGCCCTCACGCGTGACAGTGCCGGCATCCTCCGGATTTATCAGGACGGCGATCTGACCGGGACTTCGAAGGTGACCGTACCACATGACCTGACCGGACTCACGATCGGCTGGTCGGGCCCGGCTGGAGGCCCGCTGGGCGCCTTCTCTGAGTATCGCGTTTGGAACGTCGAACGAAAGCCGGCCGAGGTGCGTGCTAACATGACTCGCACTTTCGCGGGCGACAAACTTCCGGTCTCCCTCGTCTTTGCTTCTGCCTCGGATGCCTCGTGGGGTAAGCTCGGCAAGGGTGCCAAGGTGGTGCGCACGACGGACTCGCCGCCGCTGTTGAATGCGGCTCAGTTTGCCGCTCTGGAGGTCAAGACCGCGCATTATTTTGCGCTGGCGCAAAAACCGGGTAATCCCGCAAAAGGTCGCGTCGTCGTCACGCTCTGCCAGACCTGTCACATGATTAACGGGCAAGGGGGCCTCATTGGCCCGAATCTGTCCGGTGCCGGTGCCATGGGCATGGAAGGCGTCATCCGGAATATCATTGATCCCAACGCCGCGATCGAGGCCGCTTACCGTATCTTCCAGGTCAAGCTCAAGGCTGGTGAAGTCATCGAGGCTTTCTATGTCTCCGAAGACTCCACGGCCTACGTGCTTCGCCAGCCCGGTGGTGCCGATCGGCGCGTACCGAAGATCGAAGTGAGCTCCACCAAGTACCTGCGCCGCTCGATTATGCCCGAAGGGCTGCTTGATGGCTTCACGGACGAGCAGGTGGTCGACCTCTTCGCCTATCTGAAGACGCTCAAGTAAGCCCTGCCGTTGGCTCTACGCCTTCTTCGCTTGCCGAGGGGGCGTGGGGGCTTACGGCTTGAGTCATGTCCGTCTGGTTCAATCCTGCCCGCGAAATCGACGCCCTGCTACGCAAGGCGGCACTCTCCGTTCCCGGCTTGGAAGCCGATTTCAATCCGGAGCTAAAGCCGTCGGATCCTCGTCACGCTGACTTCCAGGCTAACGGCGTGCTCGCCGCCGCCAAGAAGGCCAAGGCCAATCCGCGTGCCCTTGCCACGGCCCTTGTCGACGCCGTCCGTCTGCAAGGCGGGCTGGATGCGAATCTCATCCAGATCGAGGTCGCGGGTCCGGGCTTCATTAATTTCAAACTCACCCCGGCCGCCTTGGGTGCTTGGTTGCGTGAGTATCGCGACGAATCCAAGTGGCGCGCGGGGGCGGCCCGTTTGATGGGCGGCCGTAAAGTCGTCATCGATTATCCTTCGCCCAATACTGCCAAGCAGATGCACGTGGGCCACCTGCGTCCGATTGTCATCGGCGAGGCCGTCGCACGGCTGATTGAGTTTTGCGGCGCTGATCTCGTGCGCGATAACCACATTGGTGACTGGGGGACGAACTTCGGTATCCTCATCCTTGCGATTCGGCGGGCCAGCTTCAAGTTGGACCCTAAGAGTGCGACCGCCCTTGAGGACCTCGAGCGACTTTATAAAGAAGGCAGCATCGCGACCAAGGCCGACCCGGTGCTGATGGATGCCGCCCGAGCCGAGCTTGCGAAGCTGCAGTCCGGCGACGCCGAGAACGCCGCACTTTGGAAGGAAATTGTCGAGGTCTCGAATGCCGCCTGTCAGCGCATCTACGACCAGTTTGGCCTCAAGACCGACGTCATCCTCGGCGAGTCCTTCTACCGCGACAAGGTCGACCAGGTTTACGCCGAGCTCGCCAGGCATAAGCTGGCCGAGGAGAGCGAAGGCGCCCTGGTGGTCTGGCATGATGAAGAGCCGCGCTTCTCGCGCCACGCCGAGACCAAGATGCCCTTCATCGTTCGCAAGAAGGACGGTTCATCCAACTATGCCTCAACGGATCTCGCCACGCTTCTTTACCGCACCGAACACTTCAAGGCCGACGAGATCGTCTACGTTACCGATGGGCGTCAGCAGGATCACTTTCACCAGCTTTTTGTCACTGGCGATAAATGGTTCAAGGCTTCGGGGCGAAAGCTTCCGCGCCTCCGTCACGTCTGGTTCGGTACCATTTTAGGCGAAGATGGCAAAGCCATCAAAACCAAGTCGGGCGACCCGGTTCGTCTCCAGGCGCTGATCGATGAGGCCACGCAGCGCGCCTTCGATGCGGTTACGAGCAAGAGCCCAGAGCTGCCGGAAGCCGAACGCCGTGAGATCGGCAAGGCCATCGGGGTCGCCGCTATGCGCTACGCCGACCTGTCGTCGAACCGCACGATGGATTACACTTTCTCGTGGGATAAGTTGCTGGCCTTTGAAGGGAATACCGCACCTTACCTTATGTACGCCGTAGTGCGCGTCCGGTCTATCTTCCGCAAGAGCGGCCTGGCCGTGGGGCAGGGTGAAGAAGGCGCGACCGATCCGGAGACCCCGGCCGAGATCGCGCTCGCCCGCAAGCTGCTGGCGTTCACCGCCGCGCTCGACCAGGCGCTCGAAGAACTCCGTCCCCACCATCTCTGCACCTATTTGCACGAGCTCGCCGCCGCCTACGGCACCTTCTACGCCGCCGACAGCGTCATCGTGGACGACCCTGCCGTGAAGGCCCGCCGGCTCATGCTCTGCTCGCGTACCTGCGCCGTCATGGAAACCGGCCTGCGTCTCCTCGGCATCGAGCCCGTGGAGCGGATGTAAAGCCCTTTTGCTGGAGCATAGGTTCGAATCCCATCCTCTCCGCCACTTT
>Ga0136642_1000125_pt1 | contig 46042 bp, 36 predicted proteins | sample LowCatLa1302831Y_FD_115313 | JGI IMG/M metagenome (GOLD analysis project Ga0136642, IMG submission 115313) | Freshwater microbial communities from Lower Cathedral Lake, Yosemite National Park, California, USA - 13028-31Y | ecosystem: Environmental > Aquatic > Freshwater > Lake ... | reverse complement strand
GATCTTCAGTGCGCCCTCATCGCCCATGAAGTATTCGTGGTAACCGCCGCCGGCGCTGGTGGTGGTGAGGACCTCGTAAGTGGCGCGAACGGTGCCTTCTTTGGTCGGAAATTCAAAGATGGCGATGGCGTTATCGTACCATTCATGGGTCTTGTAGTAATCCACGCCGCCGCTCGCTAGGCACATGGTGGGATTGGAGCCGAGCATCCAGTTGTAGACATCGATTTGGTGGGCGCCGAGGTCGGACATGGGGCCACCGGCGTAGCGTTTAAACCAGCGCCAGTTGCGGAACTCATGCATGTTCGCAAAACCGTATTGGTTGAGCTTGGCTTCGGGGATAGCTTGGCCGTTGGGGAAGCCGAAGTCGTCGGTGACGGCGCGGTGCCATTGGCCGGCGATGTTGGTAATGCGGCCGAGGAGGCGGCCTTCCAGGTGGATCCGATCTTTGGCGTGGCGGTAGCGAGGATTGCTCCGGCGTTGGTGACCGATTTGAAGGAGCTTTTTGGTTTCGCGGGCGGCGAGGACCATGGAGCGGGCGCCCTCGACGGTATTGGACATTAGTTTCTCGCAGTAGACGTGTTTACCGGCCTTGAGGGCAGCGACGGTGTGTTCGGCGTGCTTGAAATCGGGTGTAGCGATGATGACGGCGTCCAGATCAGGGATCTCGGCGAGCATCTGGCGGTAGTCCTCATAGGGCTTGGGGTCGTGGCCAAATTTTTTGAGCAGACGTTCGGCGTAGGTGCGGTTGTAGCCCCAGATGTCGACTACGGCTTTAAAGCGGATGCCGGGGATTTTGAGGGCGGCGTTGGTGAGGATGCGGCCCTGTTCGCCGCAACCGATGAGCGCTACGTTGATTTGGTCAGATCTGGCGCCGAGCTCGGCGCCGCGGGCGATGTAAGGGGCGGCGGCGATGAAAGCTCCGAGCTTAGCGCTCGTGCTTAAAAAGTCGCGGCGCGTGACAGGAGAGGAAAAGGAATCGTCCATGGCGGGCAGAGGTGGGGCGTTGGGGCCTGGTCCGTTTAGCCGCGGCTAATGGCGAAGCGGTTGTGTTGAACGAGTACGAGGCCGCCGGCTACTAGAGCGACGTGCATGCCGAGCCAAGCGACACCGTCGCTCTCCTGTACGGCCATGAGGCCGAAGGATAGGGCGACGTACGTGAGGCCCATGAAGAACAGCGTGCAGCGGGTTTTAAAGCCGACCAGCAGCGCGACGCCGAGGGTGATGAGGATGTAGCCTATGCTGGCGGCAAACAGTTTGGTCGACCAGAGCGGCAGGAAGGAGGCGCCGGTGATGCCGGTGGCCATACGCTTCATGTTCTCATAGTAGCCGACGAAGGAGTAGTTGCCCTTACTTTCAAATTTTTCGAGCCCAGCGAGTACGGCGCGCAGGCCGAGCCAGAGGCGGATAATGAGGAACGCGTAGGTGTATTCGCAACGCGGGGTGGTGGGGGTGGAGTTTTCGCTCATGATGAAAAAATAATAGGAGGCGTGATTAAGAGTGGGGCCGCGGCGTGCTAATTAGGGGGGAGGAGGGGATATCGCGAACATCTCAGCAATGATTGGACGTCGGTAGCAAAGAGGCGCAAGTTAGATCACGTTTTTTTAGGCGCAATGTCCAGTCAGGTCTCTTGTCGGCTGTGGGTGGCTGAATTAATCACTTAAAACGCGGAGCGAGGCTGGCGTAGATTTCACGCACCATGGTTTCGGTCGCTGCCCAGTCGATGCAGCCATCGGTGATACTGACGCCGTAGCGGAGTTTATCTTTGGGTTGGGGGAACGGCTGGCTGCCGGCGCTCAAGTTGCTCTCGACCATGGCGCCCATGATAGAGCGGTTGCCGGCGGCGATTTGCGTTAAAAGTGCGCGCATCACCTCGGGCTGCAATTCAGGTTTCTTGGCCGAGTTGTCGTGCGAGCAATCGACTAAGATCGACTGCGGTAGGCCGGCTTTGGTGAGGAGGCTCTCAGTCTGTACGATGTGCGCAGCGGAGTAGTTGGGTCCGCTGGAGCCGCCGCGTAGGACGACGTGGCAGTTAGGGTTACCGCGGGTATCAACGGCGGCGGCGGCGCCGTCGAGGTTGACGCCCAGAAACGTCTGGGGTTGGCCGGCGGCTTTAATGGCATTGACGGCGGCCTGGAGGGTGCCGTCAGTACTGTTTTTAAAGCCGATGGGCATCGACAGGCCAGAGGCCATTTGGCGGTGCGTCTGGGATTCGGTCGTGCGAGCACCGATGGCGCCCCAACAGACCAGATCGGCCACGTACTGCGGGGTGATGGGGTCGAGAAATTCCGTTGCGGTGGGTAAACCCAAATCAAGCACATCACGCAGGAAAGCGCGGCCAAGGCGCAAGCCGGCGGCGATGTCGTGCGAACCGTCGAGATGGGGATCCATCACGAGGCCCTTCCAGCCGACGGTGGTGCGAGGTTTTTCAAAATAAACGCGCATTACAATCAAGACACGCTCGGAGACGTCTTTGGCTAGGGCGGCGAGGCGGCGGGCGTAATCGCGTCCCGCTTCGATATCATGGATCGAGCACGGTCCAATCAAAAGTAGAAAGCGCCGGTCGTCGGTGAAGATAATGCGATGAATGTCTTCTCTGGAGTGAGCCACGAAGGCGGCTTGGGCCTCGGACTTGGGCAACTCGCGTAGAAGCGCGGCGGGTGAGGGCAGGGCGCGGGTCGCCACGACATTGATGTCGGATGTGCGTTGCATGGGGGGTCAGCTTGGCGGGGCAGAAGAGGCTGGGGCAAGTCCCAGATTGGCCTAAAACCAAGGAATTTGGGCAAAAAAAGTGGCCGGTCACATACCCCTATGTGACCGGCCTTTGCTTTCTTAGTTACCCCAAAACTCCCGCTAGGCGGGAGAAGTGTTTAAATCTGACAAGAAGAGTGGTACACTTTATTCCAGCACCGTCAACTCAAAGTTATCAAAATCTATCACGGAATTTATAAATCATTTTAAATCAATATGATAAAAACCAAGGAAATTTCATCGGTTCAGCAATTTTATAGCGGTAAAACTTCCGCGATGCTGCGCGTGACTGGTGGGGATGCCGCAAATTTCCTGCAAGGACAGTTTACCAACGATCTGCGCGGGTTGGGCACCGGTGGCGCGGTTTATGGCTTGTGGCTCAACCAGAAAGGCAAGGTGGTCGCCGATAGTTTTGTCATCGCGGGTTCTTTGCCGGGGGAGTTTTGGATTGTGAGTTACCACGCCCTGGCGGATGCGCTGCGGTCGCGTTTGGAAGAGTATATCATCGCGGACGAGGTTGCGGTGGAGGATCTCACCGCGGAGTGGACAGGACTAACGCTGATTGGCGCTGGGGTGGTGGGGTGGTTTACGCAGACGCCGCGCGTGGGACTGAGTTTTTCGGGACGGAGAACCTCCGGAGAAACACTCGATTGGATTTTTCCCTGCTCGGAACTCACGAATGTCCGCGCCCAACTCGCAGACTGGTCCGAAATCGATGGCCTCGTAATGGAGCGCCGGCGAATCGCGGCGGGCATTCCGGCGGTGCCGGCGGATATCGGGCTGGCGGATTTGCCTGGTGAGGGTGGACTCGAGGCCTCGACGATTTCTTACACGAAAGGTTGTTACCTCGGGCAGGAAGTGATGGCACGTTTGAAATCTATGGGCCAAGTGCGGCGGCGCTTACACCGCGTGCGCGGGCCGGGTGCAGTGCCACAGGTGACAGCGGCTTTGTGGCAAGGCGAACGTCAGGTTGGCCAACTGCGCTCGGCGGTGAATCTGGCGGAGGGTGGTTTTATCGGCTTGGCGATGATGTCGCTAGTATCGTGGCAACCGGCGCAAGCCCTCGCACTTGAGGTTGCCGGGCCGGCAGAAATCGTCGTAGTGCCCGAGGCAACATGACGGAATTAGCGCAACTTTCTCAACTCTGCGAGCGGCTCGGCGCTCCGCCTGCGCAGGCCAGGGCGATGGCGGCGCAGTTATTGAAACGCGCGGATCAACTCGTCCTTGAGCGAAATCGTCCGCGCGAGGAAACGCTCGGGCATTTGTTGCGTTTACTCGTGCAAGGCCGTGCGGGGGAAGTGCCAGAGGATTTTCCCGCGACGCAACCGCCGACCGCGGACTGCGTTGCTCCGATTCCGCCGATTGCACCGGCCAGTTAAAACCCAGCCAACATGAAAGCTCAGCTGGTTGCAAAATTTCAGTCTGCCTATGGCCGCGCGCCTGAGATTTGCGCCTATGCGCCCGGCCGCATTGAATTTATTGGCAACCATACCGATTACAACGGCGGCACCGTGTTGGGTGCGGCGCTAGATCGCGGTGTGTGGGTAGCGTTGGCGGGGCGCGCGGACGCACGGCGCCAGTGGACGAGCGATCAACGTCCTGGGCGCGTTCTATCACGAGCCGAAAAGGGATCGAAGCGCACCGGTGCGGAAAGCTGGGTGAATTATCCGCTCGGGGTGTTGGCGGCATTGCCCGAGTTCGGCGTGGTACCGCCGTCGGGTTTTGATTTTTTGGCGATGTCGAATCTGCCCTCGGGCGCAGGTTTGAGTAGCAGCGCGGCGATTGAGTTGGCCTCGGCGCTGGCGTTTTTGGAAATGGCGGGGGAGCGCCCGCCGCGCGAGACGGTGGTTAAAATCGGGCGACACGCGGAGAATCATTTCGTGGGTGTGCCGTGTGGGATTCTGGATCAAGGCGTGTCGGGGTTCGGGCAAAAAAACAGGTTGGTATGGATTGATTGTCGTGGGCCGATATTTGAGACGGTGCCGTTGCCGGGCTTGGCGCATTTCTGGATTTTTAACACGCACACCAAGCATGCGCTCGTGGATGGGTTGTACGCTGCGCGGCATCGCGAATGTATGACCGCAGCGCATGCGCTTGGAGTGGGCTTACTGGTGGAAACAAACCTCGAGGCTCTCGCGGCGGCGGAGTCGAAACTTTCGCCAGCAAGCGTCCGACGAGCGCGGCACGTGCTCGAGGAAATCGCACGCGTGGCAGCAGCGCGGCATGCGCTCGAGGGCGGCGACTTGGTGGCGGCAGGGCGGTTGCTTACCTCTTCGCACCGTAGCTCACAGAAACTTTTTGAGAACAGCACCCCGGAGCTAGATTTTCTGGTCGATACGTTGGTGACCTCGTTGGGGGTGTACGGGGCGCGGTTGACGGGCGGCGGTTTTGGCGGCGCAGTGATGGCGTTAACGAGCGCAGAATTTAGCGAGGCGGAGGCGCACGTAGTGGTGGCAGCCTACCAAGCAAAATTCGGTGCGATGCCGGAGGTTTTACACGCTCAAACCGGTGACGGTGCGGCGTTAATCTGATTATCTTCTACCATGAATCCCACGATGACGAACGCGGAACTAAATCGGGCGCGGCGGCTTTTATGTGCGCTGCAGGATTCGATTCGAACTGCGTTGGTGGTGGCGCGCGTGCGACAGGCGGCGACGTTTTCGCGGGTCGCGGCGGTGACGGCGGCGGACACGATTTATCAGGTCGATCGCTTGAGCGAGGCGGCGATCATGGCGTGGTTTGAAGTGCATTGGCCGCGGGCCTGGCCGGTGGAGTTGGTGATGGAAGGTTTGGTGGACGGGGAGCCCGCAACCTTTCCGCGCGGCACGCCCGTGGCGCGGACCCGGTTCAAGTGCATCCTCGATCCGATCGATGGCACGCGTAGCTTTATGTATGACAAGCGTTCGGCGTGGAGCCTGGCTGGGCTGGCCATGCAGCGCGGGGCAAAAAATCAATTGGGTGATATCATGGTGGCGGCGATGACGGAGTTGCCCACGAGTAAGCAGTGGCGCGCGGATCAACTCAGTGCGGTGCGTGGTGGCGGGGTGCTCGCGGAGGCGGTGGATGTGCGAGCTGGCGGGCGAAAAAAAATCACGGTGCGGCCTTCACCGGTGAAACATTTTGAGCACGGCTTTGCGTCACTCGCACGGTTTTTCCCTGAGGGCAAAGGCCTGCTCGGTGCCCTCGAGGAAACACTCTGGAAGGAGCTCGGCGTGCACGGAAAAAATGGCGGGCAACTTGTCTTCGACGACCAGTATATTTGCACGGGTGGTCAGCTGCATGAATTGATCGTTGGCCACGATCGGATGTTGGGCGACTTGCGGCCCCTCGCGTACGCGAAGCTGGGTTTTTCGAGCGCGACCTTGTGCTGTCACCCCTATGATATTTGCACGGCTTTGATCGCGCGCGAGGCGGGTTGCGTGATAGAGGCGCCGATGGGCGGGGTACTGCGGTACCCTCTCGACACGACGACGCCAGTCGCGTGGATGGGTTACGCCAATGCATCGCTTGCGCGCCTGGTGCGGCCGGCTTTGCGGCGGGTGATGGCGGCTTATCTTTGAGCGGCGGCGCGCCGGCCGCGGCTTAAAAAAGTTCGCCCAATTGGGCGAACCAAGCGGTGACGTAACCGCGGAAAAACAAAAAATAAATTGCGCCGGCAATCGCAAGCATGGGGCCAAACGGCACCTGGGCGCCGAGGCCAATGGCAGTGGGCTCACCCTCAGGGGTTTCGGCTTTCAAGGCGGCGGGCGCAGCAGAATGGCCGGCAATTTTTTGCCAGAGCCACGCGATTGCAACCCAGACCGTGCCGATAACGGCGCCACCGAAAATCGCGACGATCGCACCTTGCCAGCCAGTGAAAGCACCGATGGCGCCGACAAATTTCACGTCACCGAAGCCCATGGCTTCTTTTTTAAAAATGAGCTCCGCGAGCAGTGCAATCCAGAGCACGAGGCCGGAGCCGATGAGCAGGCCTTGGATTGAAATCGTGGCGGCGCGGATGCTAGCGAGCAGAAAGAATTCGTTATGTTGGCCATGCAATGCAGGCACGAGTACTGAGAGCGTCACCCCGACGACCCCGAGTCCGAGGGTGAAGGTGTCGGGTATGATCATGTGATCGAGGTCGATGAAGGTGGCGCAGACTAAGCCGCTCAAAAACACCCAGCCGACGATGGCGACCACGGGCGGGAAGTGCAGCCAGCAGGCGAGAAAAAGGCCGGCGGTGAGTAGTTCGACGAAGGGATAACGGGAGGAAAACGAGGCGCCGCAGCAGCGGGCGCGTCCGCGCAAAATCAGCCACGAGAACACGGGAATGTTGTTGTACCACGCGATAGGTTTTCCGCAGGCGCAATGCGAGCCGGGCGTGACGATAGATTTCCCCGCTGGTACGCGGTAGATGACGACGTTGAGAAAGCTGCCGACTATTGCGCCGAGAAGGGCGGCGGCGATAGGTAAAAACCACGGATGTGCGGCGGCGATTTCAGCGGAGACAGAAAACATGGGTAAGAGCGTCGGGGCGAAGCTTGGCGGGGGCAAGCGGACGCTAGCGCGCGAGGGCGGTGCGTGCGGCGGCGGCCATGATTGGCGCAGACGTGGCGGCGGGGATGTCGGTCCAGATTTCTAGGGCTTTGGCGCCTTGGTGGACAAGCATCGCTAGGCCATTGGCGTAGGGAAGACCAAGGCCGGAGGCGCGGGTGAGTAGCGGAGTCTCTTTCGGATTGTAGATCATGTCGAAGACGGCGGCGAGGTTGGGCAAGGCGGTGAGCTCGACCGGCAAGGCATCGGTGGGGCGGAGGCCGGCGCTGGTAGCGTTGATAACGAGCGCGCGGGCCGGCAAGTCGACGGGCGGGGCGTCGGGGGCGAAGCCGCGCAAGGGAATGCCGGCCGCGAGGGGGGCGAGATCGGTGAGCATCGCGGCGAGGTTAGCGGCGGTGCGGTTAGCGATCGAGAGGGAGGCGCAACGGCGTTGGAGGCATTCGACGGCGGCACCGCGGGCGGCACCGCCGGCTCCTAGCAGGATGATGTGAGTGCCGGCGAGATCCAGCCCGAGGTTTTCACGGATGGCGGCGGCGAGGCCGTAGCCATCGGTGTTGTGGCCGCGCCAGCCGGCGGGTGTAAGTAGCAGTGTATTGACGGCGCCGATGGGGCGCGCGGCCGGGTCGATGGCGGCGATACGATCGAAGGCGATAATTTTGTGCGGGACGGTGAGATTGAGCCCGTGAAATTTTTTTTCACGGAATAGCTCGAGTGCCTGAGGTAGCTGGTCGGGGTGAATCTCGAAGCGAAAGTAGCGCCAGTGAGCGAAGCGCGGTGTGGTGGAGGCGAGCGCGGTGAGCGCGGCATTGTGCATCGCTGGGCTGATCGAGTGCTGGATCGGGTGGCCGAGTACGGCAAGCGCGGTACCCGCGTAGGACCAGGTGGCGAGATCGGCGAGAGTGAGGACGGCGGAACTGTCGGGGTGTGCGTTCAGAGGCGGTGAGTCAGGCGAGGAAGGGCGCGGTGAGCAAAAACGAAATCAGCCCGCGCTCACGTTGAACGGGTGGGTCTGCTCAAGCGGACTCGCGCGCGTGGGTCTGCTCAAATTCGGCGACGAAGCGGGCGAACTGTTTCGCGCGCTCGGGGTCTTGGGCTAGGGTGTAGTGGTTTACAAGATTGCGGCAGCTGCGGCAGAGGACCTCGCGCACGGAGGTCGGCATAAGATCGGTGGCCTTCGGCTCGACATTATGACTGCGTAGAAACGTGTAAATTTCATCGGCGTCGCGGAAGAGTCCGCGATCGAAAGGATCGACGAAGAACGGCTCTTCGTCGTCGTAGCAGCCCACGATAAAGTGGCCGGGTAGGCCGACGGGCTCTAGGGAAAGGCCGAGGCGTTGGGCGACGAGCAGGTAGACCAGACTGAGAGAGAGCGGGATGCCTTGGCGGCGGGTGAGAACCTCGTCGAGAAAGCTGTTCCGAGGGTCGGTGTAGTGCTCCACGTTGCCGCGGAAACCCCATTCATGAAACAGCACGCGGTTCATGATGCGGCATTTCTCGCGGGTGGTGGCGGGTTCGGCGATTAGTTCGGTGCAACGCGCGGCGATGGTGTCGAGGTGTTGGCAAACAGCGCCGACATCGAGCTGCGGGTTGACGGTCCGGGCGAGGAGCAATGCTCCGGTTTCGAGCTCGTACTGGAGCGAGCGAATAAAGGTCAGAAATTCTCCGACCGGGTCTGAGAGATGGAGTTCCTCGATGAAGCCGGTTGCGGCGCGGGCGAGGGCAGGATGTTTGCCGCGGGCGATTTCGTGAAGAAACGCTGCGGCGTCTACGCCGAGGGCGGTGAAGCGCGCGAGCAGGGCACGGCGCACAGTGGGACTTGGGTCGTCCAAGAGGCTGCGGAGCGCGGATTTTTGGGTGGGGCTCAGCGGCGTGGTTTCCACGGGAAAACCCGAAAGGTGTTTCGGTCGTGAGGCAATGCGGAAGCGTGGGTACTTACCCGCGAGCGGGCCAGGGGTCACGCGTGAGGAGTTGGCCGGCGAGGCGGTGGGCGCTGAGGAGTCCGTCTTCGTGGAAGCCGTAGCGTTGCCAAGCGCCGGCGAAGAAGGTCTCGGTGGTACCGAGGGCGGCTTGGTTGAGCGCAGGTAACTCGGCTTGGGCAGCGCTGGCTGCGAGGCTGAAGAGGGGGTGTTCGTAAGCGATGCGGCGCAGGACGCGCGCGGGGTCGATGGCTTCCGGGCGGTTGATGGTGACAAAGTAGTTTTCGCGCTCGGAGACACCTTGGAGTTTATTCATCCAGTAGTGGGTCGCGGTGGAGACGGCGCCGCTGGGGTCGCGATTGATTTCGTAGTTCCAGGCCGACCATGCTAGGCGCGTGCGCGGCATGACTGCGACATCGGTGTGGAGTGTAGCGGTGTTGGTTTGGTATTGAAATGCGCCAAGTAGGCGGCGTTCGGCGTCGGTGGGCGCGGTGAGCAGTCGGAGGGCTTGGTCGCCGTGGCAGGCGAGGATGACTTTATCGAATGTTTCGCTGCCGCCTGTGGCGGTCGTGACGGTGACACCGTGGGGGGTGCGGGTGACGCTCGTAGCGGCGGTGTTGAGGCGGATCCGCTCGGCGAACGGCGCGGTCAGTGGGGCAACGTAGCTTTTGGAGCCGTTTTCCACGGTCCACCACTGGTGCTGGGTATCGAGGCCGAGGAAGCCGTGGTTGTGAAAAAAACGCAGCAGTGCGGCGGCAGGGAAGCCGAGCATTTTTTCGGGCGGGGTGCTCCACACCGCGGAGCTCATGGGGACTAGGTAGAGATCAAAAAAATCGGTTCCGTAGCCGCGACGTTTGACGTAGTCGCCGAGGGTTTCGCTGGTGATGGGTGAGGCGGGATCGGCGAGGGCGACGACGGCCTCTTGGTTAAAGCGGTTAATGGCGGCAAGCATCCGGTAGAAGCGTGGACGGAAGAGATTGCGCCGCTGGGCGAAGAGGTGGTTTAGGGAGGAGCCGCAGAATTCCAAGCCGCTGTCGGCGTGGCGGACGCTGAAGGACATGTCGGTTTTTTTGGTGGCGACGTGGAGGTCACGAAACAGGCGGGTGAGCAGCGGGTAGGTGGCGTGGTTAAACACCATAAAGCCGGTGTCGATCGGGACGAGGCGGCCGGTGCCAGGTTCGGTGGCGTTGAGCGTATTGGTATGACCGCCGATGTAGTCGGCGGCTTCGAACAGCGTGAGATCGAAATCGCGTTGTAGAAAATGGGCGCAGCCGAGGCCGGCGATACCGGTGCCGATGAGGGCGAGGCGAGGGTGGGACATGGTGAAAAAAGCGGCGGGTGAACCGGAGTTACGGCGCGGGCAGGGCTTGGATGTTACGCTTAAGGCAGTTAAAGGGATGGAAAAATGAAAAAGCCCGAGGCGCGGGGCGCTTCGGGCAGGGAGGGGGATCGAGGCGGGTTTAAGCGGATGGCGTCTGCGGACCCGCCGGCGGAGGCGTCGTCGCCGGGCGGTTGAGGCCATGGGCTTCTTCGCTGAGGTCTTTGCGGATGGCGGGGCCGTCGGCCTTTTTCGGGAGGTTGGCCGAGGCGGCGGTCGCGGTGGCGACGGCCATAGCGGTGGCAACAGGCACGACGCGGCGGAGGGTGGCGTAGTCGTGTGAATTCTGGGCGGAAGCCGCGCGGGCGGTCGCCGCGGCCGCGACGGAGGCGTGGTGATCGGCGTGAATGCCCTCATCGAGGATGGATTGGGGCACAGGCTTGAGGCCCCAGATGAGGCCGGTCCATGAGAGCATCTTCAGACCGTAGTAAGTGGGATCGATTTCCCACCAATAGAAGCCGTTGCGCGTGCAGCTCTGGAAACGGTGGTGGTTGTTGTGCCAGCCTTCGCCCAGGGTGATGAGGGTAAGAATGAAGCTGTTGCGGGAATCGTCTTCGGTCTTGAAGCGGCGTTTACCCATGAGGTGCGCCATGGAATTGATGCAGGCGGTGCCGTGGAAGAGAAACGTGGTGCTGATGAAGAAACCCCACACGAGCATCTGCCCGCCGGTGGCGCCGAGGCCGGGCGCAAAGTGTTCGAGGGCAACGCCGGTGCCGTACAGCGTGAGTGCGAGCACGAGCGGCACGAAGAGGTCAAAGCGATTGAGCCAAACTAACTCGGGGAATTTTGCGAGGTCCTTGATCTTGGTGTAATCGGTGGGGAAATTTCGGCGGGAGGTGATCCAGCCGATGTGCGACCAGAGGAATCCGTGGACGTGAGGAGAGTGCGCGTCCTCGGGGTCGTCGGAGTGCTGGTGGTGATGGCGATGATGGTAAGCCCACCACAGCGAGCCACGTTGGGTCGCCGTTGCGGCCCACAGCGCGAGGAAAAACTGTCCGCCGCGCGATGTGGAGTAAGTCTTGTGTGAGAAATAGCGGTGATGGATGCCCGTGACGGCAAACATCCGAATAAAATACAGCGCGACGGCGGTCCAGACTGCGACCGGGCTCCAGCCCACCCAAATTACCGCAAAACACGCGAGGTGAAGCACGACGAAGGGCATGACGCGCACGAAATCTACGCGATCGGGCTCCGCCCGCATTTTTTCCGCTCCGTCTGGGCAGTAATCGGAGTCAATCCACTGGGTGAGAGCAGTGGTGGCGCGGCTCAGATAGCCGGGGCGGGTGGCAGAGGTGGGCTCGGACATAAAAATTTCCCTTAAGCGAACGTACGGATTAGGTGGTCCGCAAGCCGAGTTTCTTGGAATCTGCCTATTATTTTCGTCACGCAATTGTCGTTTTGGGGGCCCATTTCAGGATAATTTCGTGCTCTCTAGGTGCTTCCGGCTTGTCGCCGCCCTAAACCACGGCGAAATCAGCATCAGTAGCTTGCCTCACTTGGGGGAGCGCAGTATCCTGCTATTCCCCTTTTTCAACCGATTTTTTTGTTCTTCAATCTCCCCCAATACTTAAACTACCTCCTCTTTTTATAACATCATGGAAAACCTATCTGGCAGCACGGGCGGCAAATGCCCCTTCCCTCACCTCCACGGCACCACGCCCAAACCCACCGCTGCACCCACTCATGCCGGCGTGCAGTCCAACCGCGATTGGTGGCCTAATCAGCTCAACCTGAAGATGCTCCACCAAAACTCTGCACTTTCCGATCCCATGGGTGCAGACTTCGACTACGCTACTGAGTTCAAGAAGCTCGATTTGGCGGCCCTCAAAAAAGACCTCTATGCCCTCATGACCGACTCTCAGGAATGGTGGCCGGCCGACTTTGGTCACTACGGCCCTTTCTTCATCCGCATGGCCTGGCATAGTGCAGGCACCTACCGCACGGCCGACGGCCGTGGTGGTGCTGGTGCCGGCCAACAACGTTTTGCCCCGCTTAATAGTTGGCCCGATAATACCAACCTCGATAAAGCCCGCCGCCTTCTCTGGCCCGTCAAACAAAAATATGGTCAGAAAATTTCCTGGGCTGACCTCATGATTCTGGCCGGCAATTGCGCCCTTGAATCCATGGGCTTTAAAACCTTCGGTTTTGGTGGTGGCCGCGCTGACGTTTGGGAACCGGAAGAAGATGTTTATTGGGGTGCTGAATCTACCTGGCTGGGCGACAAGCGCTACAGTGGTGAGCGCGAACTCGAAAATCCCCTCGCCGCCGTCCAGATGGGTTTAATCTACGTCAACCCCGAAGGCCCCAACGGCCAACCCGACCCACTTGGCTCCGCCCGCGACATCCGCGAGACTTTTGCTCGGATGGCCATGAATGACGAAGAAACCGTGGCGCTCATTGCTGGCGGTCACACCTTCGGTAAGACGCACGGCGCGGCTCCAGCCACCCACGTTGGCCGCGAACCTGAAGCGGCTGGCCTCGCTGAACAAGGCCTGGGTTGGGCCAACTCCTATGGTAGCGGTAAAGGGGCTCACACGATCACAAGCGGCCTTGAAGTGACTTGGACCACTACGCCCACTCAGTGGAGTAATAACTACTTCGAAAATCTCTTCCGCTACGAATGGGAGCTCACCAAGAGCCCGGCCGGAGCCAATCAATGGGTCGCTCGAGACGCCGCCCCCACCGTCCCCGATGCCTATGACGCTGCCAAGAAACATCGCCCCACGATGCTCACCAGCGATATCGCTCTGCGTGCCGATCCGGCCTACGAGAAAATCTCCCGCCGCTTCCTCGCGCACCCCGAGCAATTCGCCGACGCTTTCGCTCGCGCATGGTTTAAACTTACGCACCGCGACATGGGTCCTAAGTGCCTCTACCTCGGAGCGGAAGTGCCCGCCGAAAACCTGCTCTGGCAAGACCCGGTTCCTGCCGCCCATCACCCCCTCCTCGCCGCTGCTGATATCACTGCGCTCAAGGCTCAGATTCTAGCTTCAGGCCTGAGTGTCTCCGAACTGGTTTTCACGGCTTGGGCCTCGGCCTCCACTTTCCGTGGCTCCGACAAACGTGGCGGGGCTAACGGTGCTCGTATCCGTCTTGCGCCCCAGAAAGATTGGGAAGCGAACCAGCCCGCCCGCCTCTCTAAGGTCCTCAAAACCCTTGAAAGCATCCAACACGCCTTCAACGCCGCCCAGACCGCCGGCAAGAAAGTCTCCCTAGCCGACCTAATCGTCCTGGGTGGCGCTGCCGCCATCGAGCACGCTGCTCACAAAGCGGGCCATACCGTTACAGTGCCCTTCACGCCCGGCCGCACCGATGCCACCGCGGAGCAGACGGATGCTGCCTCTATTGCGGTCCTCGAACCGCAAGCCGACGGTTTCCGTAATTACCTGAAGACCCGGTACACGCTCCCCGCTGAGCAACTGCTGATCGACAAAGCGCAACTGCTCGGCCTTACCGCCCCGGAGATGACGGTCCTGATCGGGGGCTTGCGCGTGCTCAACGCTAACCACGGCAAATCACAGCACGGCGTGTTCACTACGCGCCCGGAGACGCTGACTAACGACTTCTTTGTGCACTTGCTCGACATGGGCCACGTTGTGAAACCCACCTCGCCCCTTGAAGAACAGTTTGAACTGCGCGACCGTGCCACGGGAGATGTGCAGTGGACGGCGACGCGCGTGGATCTCGTGTTTGGCTCCAACTCGCAACTTCGCGCCTTGGCTGAAGTCTACGCCGAGAGCGACGCCGGCCCCAAGTTTGTCCGCGACTTCGTAGCGGCTTGGAATAAAGTCATGAACGCCGACCGCTTCGATTTGAACTAAGTCCTCTGCTCCGACTACGGTTGATGAAATCCTCTCGGCGCGCCCCGCGAACATTCGTGGCGGCGCGCCTTTTTTTGTATTTTTAGGACGAGGATTTTTGCAACCAAGCCGGCGGGCTGGCGTAATCGTTTTAAACTAAAGCGCGGCTTGAGACGAAGCTGCCGGCGCGGGTGAAGCGGTGGTTGACCGGGCGGCGTTGGTCAGGAGTGAGCGGTGGGAGCGCGGGAAGGCTGTCGGCTTTAGCGGTGGCGAGCTGAGTGTGGCAAAGTGCGCGAAAGGTGTCCCAGCGTTCGGCCAAAAACAGTTCGGCAGCGGCGCGACGGTCTTGGCGGGTGGCGATATCGGCCGGCAAGGTAATGGGAGCGGAGCGGGCCGTTTGCCGCAGTAGGCTGCGCCATTCAGTGAGCAGGCGATCGACATCGCCACGGCCCGCAAATTCTTGGGCGTCGACGACCTGGCGGGTGGATTCGTGGGTGGTGACGATGGCGGAGACGACTTCGCTCGCGCCGAAGCCGTAGCCGGGTGGGAGGCCCTCGTGCAGGTAGCCTTCGATGGTGGTGCGCCGGTAGGTGCGTTCGCAGAGGGTGGCGAGGCGGCCGAGGCGACGCGGGTGGGTGCCGGCGAAGCGATCCGCGGCGAAGAGATTGGCGCAATCGAACAGGAGGGCGTCGAGTGGATAGCGGCGGTCTTCGAGGGCGGCGGCGAGGGCGAGGCCTTCTGGGCCGAGGTAGCAGGCGACGATGGCGCCGCGGGCGGTGAGTTGGAGGTCGCGGTCGAGTACGCCCACGCGTTGCCATTGCCAGAGAGGGGTGGGCTGGACGCTGAGGGCGAGGCAGGCAGGGCGCTGGGCGCAGGTGAGACAGGCTAGAAAGGGATCGCGTTCGCGCCGCACGAGGCGGGAGCGTCCGGTGTCCGTTCGGTGGTGGCACGCAAGTACGGTCTCGACGGGGAGGGCGGCGGTGGCTTCGGCGCCAAAGAGGACGGGGGTATCGTTGAAGAAGCGGGTGGCGCTGGCGGCAGCGAGGGTGGCAGTGGGGGCGCCGGGGTAGAGCTGGCGCAGGAAGAATGCCCAAGGTAGCGGGGCGGCGCGTTTGAGGCGGAGCGGGGCGGCGCGACGCAGTCGTGGGGTGGAGCTGGAGACTAGGACGTAGCCGTACTCGTCGAGTCCGCGGCGGCCGGCGCGTCCGACCATTTGGAGCAAATCGTGGGGCGGAATCTCGTGCTCGACGGGGCCGAGGTTGAAGTGGGAGGCGGTGATGAGGACGGAGCGCAGGGAGAAGTTGATACCGGCGCTCAAGCCCAGGGTGGCGAAGACGGCGCGGAGTTGACCGGCTTTGGCGAGGGGCTCGATCAGACCGGCGCGTTGGGCGTAGGCGAGTCCGCTGTGATGGTAGGCGACGCGTTGGCGGAGGAGCTTGGTGAGGGCGGGTCCGGCGAGTTGTTCTTGTTCGGGAGTGAGGGTGAGGGGCTCAGCGAGTGGGACCTCGCGGGCGAATTGCCGGGCGAGACGTTCGGCGTCGTGGCGGTGTGGGGCAAAAATGAGGACGGGACCGAGGCCCTCGCGGAGTGCGCCGGCGATACGGCGTGACCAGAAGCCCTCGATGGAGCGCGGGAGGCCGGCGATCAAATCATCGACTTCCACTTCCTCGAGCGGGACAGGGCGCTCGCGGTGGCTGACGACCTCGACGTGGCGGCCGAGGCGTCGGAGCCAGGTGGCGACATCGTGGGGGTTGGAGACGGCGCCGGAGAGCAGGAGGAGTTGGAGTTCGGGAGGAGCGGAGAGGAGGGCGCCCTCGTAGTGGTTACCGCGGGCGTTATCGGCAAGCCAGTGGTATTCGTCGATGACAAGCAGATGGAAGGGCGGGAGGTCGTTGGGGCGCGTGGGGTGGGTCGGGGCGATCTGGCTTTGGACGGCTTCGAGAGTGGCGACCACGAGCGGGGCGGTGGGCTCGATCGTGATGTCGCCCGTGATGATGCCCACGCGCCAACCGCGGGCGCGCCATTCGGCGTATTTATCGTTGGCCAGAGCGCGCGTTGGGACGGTGAAAAGGGCGCGGCGGGCGAAATTGGTCTGCTCAACCCAGCGCTCGAAGACGTACGTTTTACCGGCGCCGGTAGGCGCGTCGATGACGACATCACGGCCGGCCTCGAGGGCACGAATCGCCTCGGCCTGCCAGCGGTCGGGTAGGACAAGTTTTTGAAGGCCGGCGAAAGCGTCGGTCAGCACAGGATTCAGAGTGCGCGGGCTCGAGGCCTCGTCAAACCGGCGCTCTGATTTTTCGGTAGAATTTTTTGGGATTAAGCCTAGTCCAATCCAACGAGGGAACATCGACTTGCAGCGGTACACCCATTAGTGCGCATGCGAGGGGTAGTCGTTTTGTAACTTATTTTTCATTACATAGGGTTCGCTCTAGCTAAACCGCCCGTTGCTGCGTAGGCTCTGCCTTTAGACTTCCGACACCTTACCAACCGATGATAGCTGCCATGATCGTTATTTCACTTTTAATTGCCCTCGTGGCCACCGAGCCCGACGCGTCCGAAAGGGACCAGGCGCCGGAGCCATCTCCGCCGCGTCCGAAGAAAGTGAAATAAGCGAAGTCGGTCGGTCGGTTTGTTGGGTAATCGATGAAAATGACAAAGGCGCGCCGACTTGCGTAGGCGCGCCCTTGGTTAGTTTTCTAGTTTAATAAAACGTCTGCTTAGTTCGAGACGAGGCGGGGGCTGGCCGCCGCGGCATCGACGATGTGCAACGGGAGGACGACTTTCGTCGCCACCGGCACGCCATCTTTGATCGCGGGTTTGAACTCCCACTGTTTGACCGCGTCCAGGACGGCGCCGCTCAGCATGATGTCCACGGGGGACTTCACTTTGAAAGCGGAGGTTTTGCCCTGGGCATCCACCACGAATTCAACTTCTACAGTGGAGCCGATGTATTCGGCGCGGACGAATGGTGAAACCACCGTGACCGGCACCGGTACACCGACATCTTTACGGCAGGTCTCGAGGTAGGTGGCTTCCAGGCTCTTCGCCTGGAGGGCGGGAGCGAGGAGAGCGGCCAAGCTGAACAGGACGGCGACTTTGTTTACGTTTTTCATGACTATTTTTCTGTTTTTTATAAACTCCGCCCGCATAGGGCGCGGAGAGGTTAGTTTCTAGGCATCTGGCTTTAGTGGCATTCGGTCGTCGTCGGCGCGGTGAAGCGCTGGCGGCCAACCGAAGGTCTGACCGAGATCGACATGAGCCGATCGCGGCCAAAGGTTCCGTTTTGGGGCGGGACCAGACCGGGTGGGGCGCGTTAGTCGCGAGCGCGGCTCACCCGTAAAGTAATTGAGACGTAAAACAACGTCTCCCGCCGAAGCACGCAGGCCCCGGTCGGGTAAAATTCAAAGAACGTTAAGGGGGTTCTTCGAAAGCATTGAAGCATGTTAACCTCCGACTAAGTTTAGCAAGTGCCGTGCCCAAGTGACGCGATAATGTAACTCGGCTTAATCTAAGTCCGCCGAGATTGCCAGCGAAGGCGAAGGTCCTTTGACTTGTGCCATGAACCGTCGTGATTTCATCGTAAATTCGTCGTTATTGGTTTCCGCCGGCCTTATGGCCCGCGCGCAGTCTCCCACTCCCTCGCCGGCGCCCAAAACAGCGTCCACTCCCGCCGTGACTGAATTTCGTCTGCTGCGGCGTGATGTCGGGATTTTCACGGGCCGCGGCGGTACCATCGGTTGGCTCGCTAACAAAGATGCACTCCTCGCCGTGGACACCCAATTTGCGGACACAGCGGCGCTATTTTTGGCGGGCTTGCCTGGACGCGGAGGCCGCAAGTTGGACGTTGTGATCAACACGCACCACCACGGCGATCACACTGGCGGCAACGCCATTTTGAAGCCTGCAACCCATTCGATTGTCGCCCACGCTAACGTCCCCAAGCTCCAGTTTAACGCCGCCGAGAAAGCCGGTACGCTCACAAAACAAGTCTACGCCGACACCACGTTCCCTGATGTGTGGCGCCGCGAGCTCGGTGCAGAAATCGTGACCGCGCAGTATCACGGCACCGGCCACACCAGCGGTGATGTGATCGTAACTTTCGAGAAGGCTAACATCGTACACATGGGCGACTTGTTGTTTAACCGCATTTATCCCGTCGTGGATCGGCCGGCGGGCGCGAGTTTCCGGCACTGGATCACGGTGCTTGAGGAAGCGGCGAAAACCTATCCGGCCGATGCAATCTACATCTTCGGTCACGGCAGCGCGAAACACGGTGTGACTGGCAAACGCGGCGACCTGCTCATATTTCGCGACTATATCACGGCACTACTTGCCCACGTGGAAAAACAAATTGCCGCGGGTGAGCCGAAAGAACGCATCGCGGCTCTGGAGAATTTTCCCGGTTTCGGGGATTTTCATCTACCGCTACCCAACCGCCTTGGCGGCAATCTCGGCGCGGCTTACGACGAATTGACAGAGAAAAAAGGCTAAGCCTGCGATGCAGGATTTCCGGGGGCGTGATTTCCATTTGCAGGAACACGCCGCCCGTCTCTAACTCCACTTAACTTCGATACCTCCTATGAACTTTGCTACCTTCTTTAAAACCTTCGTCTTTCTTGTGCTGCTTTTCGTCATGCTCTACGTGGGCATGAACAACACCCACGAGATTAATTTCTATTTCCCGATCGCGGGTACGACGGCAAAGAAGCCGATCCACGAAGCGGCATCGCTGATTTTCTTCGGCATCTTCGCCATCGGCGTGCTCGCCGGCACGATGTTGCACGGCGGCGATAAAGGTGGCGCAAAAAAAAGCAGCTCAAGCAGCAAGGATAAGTAAAGCTCAAGCGCCTGCACGCCGGCGCAGGTTGTCACACACGATCGCGGCAGCGACGCCAGCGTTGAGCGATTCAGCGGCGCCGTAGCGCGGGATTGTCACGCGGCGCGTGATTAACGCAGCGACGGCGGGCGATAACCCGCGGCCTTCACTGCCAATTACGATCACCGCATCACGCAACGGCGGGAGCTCATGCACATCCTCACCGGTGAGATCGCAGCCGATGACAGGCACGTTTAAATCGACGAGTGCGGTTGCAAGCTCAGCGGTATAAGCGCGTACACGAGCGAATGAGCCCATGCTGGCGTTGATGACTTTTTGAGAAAAAAGATCGGCGCAATTTGGCGAAAGTACGACGCGCTCGAGCGCGAACCAATCGGCGAGCCGCAGGAGGGTACCGACGTTGCCGGCATCCTGTACGCCGTCGAGCGCGAGTGTGAGGCCGGCGTTGAGATCGCCGGACTGGAGCGGGGTGCGCGTGAGTGGACCGACGGCAAGAACCGTTGAGGGCGTAGGAAAATGACTGGCGCGCGTCATCTCCGCTAGGGTGAGAACGTGGGTTTTGTAACCGGTCCAAGCGGGTGTAGCGTAGATTTCGGTAAATGGAAATTTCGCGGCGAGTAATTCGCTGACTACTTTTTCGCCTTCGACGACAAAGAGACCGAGGGCCTTGCGATTTTTTTTCTCCCGTAAGGAGCGGAGGTGTTGGAGATCGGCTTTGGTCGGCATCGCGGGCTTCACTATGAACCCTGAAGCGGATATGGCTCAAGCGTGGGTTTGCGCCGAGTAGGTAAAAGCCTTCACGCTGGTTGGATGAATTGGAGTGTAACGCCAACTCTCGGTAACGGGCGCAGTTTCGCGCTAGGTGGTCTGTTGTTGTTGGTGGCGGCAGCGTGGGCGGGGAGTTTCGCTGGGCCGTTTACCTTCGATGACATCGCGGCTATACGGGAAAATCCGACGATACACGCCGGGTGGCGGATTGACGCGGTACTGGCGCCGCCAGTGGGACTTTCGGTGAGCGGTCGTCCGGTGGCGAATGCGTCGCTGGCGATCAGTTGCGCGTTGAGCGGGGAGCAACCTTGGGGTTACCACGCGGTGAACCTCGCGCTGCATTTGGCGACGGTTGGGTTGTTGGTGGGAGTGGTGCGACGAACGTTGCGGCGGCCGGGGCTGCGGGAAACTTTTGGCGCAGCGGCGGATGAACTCGCGCTGGCTGTGGCCGCGGTGTGGGCGCTGCATCCGTTGCAGACGGCGACGGTGACTTATGTGATGCAGCGCACGGAAGGACTCGCGGGGTTTTTTGCGGTGGCAACGCTTTATGGTTTTTTGCGCGGAGCGGCAGTCGAGCGCGGTGGCCGTGGTTGGCTGGTGACGGCGATCGTGGCGTGCGCCCTCGGGATGGGCAGCAAGGAGGTTATGGTCGTGGCGCCAGTGGTGGTGTTTTTCTACGATCGCACGTGGGTCGCGGGAAATTTCTCGGCTGCGTGGCGAGCGCGTAGATTTTTTTACGCGGGACTGGGCGCTACGTGGCTGGTGCTCGCGGCGTGTCTACTGGCGAAGGGCCGCGATGGGTCAGCGGGATGGGATGCGGGCATGAGTGTGATGGTGTATGCGCTCACGCAGGGTGAGGCGATCTGGCGTTACCTCGGGCTCGCGGTTTGGCCGACGCCGCTGGTGTTTGATTACGGCACCGAGATTTCCGCGAATTACTTGGCGGTGGCCGGGGTCGTGGCGCTGATCGGGGCGACGGTGTGGGCGTGCGTGCGTCGTCGGGCGCTGGGATTTTTTGGGTTTCTGTTTTTCGCATTGCTCGCGCCGAGTTCGAGTTTTGTGCCGGTGGTAACGCAGACGATGGCGGAGCATCGGATGTATCTACCGCTGGCGGTGTTGGTGAGCGCGGTGGTGTTGAGCGGGTATGTGTGGCTTGGAAAAAAGACTTTGTGGCTATGGATCGCGGTCGCTTTGACCGGCGCTGTGGGTACGTGGACGAGAAATCTGGATTACCGCAGCGAGCGGGCGATCTGGGCGGATACGGTAGCGAAGCGCTCGGGTAATGCGCGCGCGCACTTTAATCTCGGCGTGGCGTTGAGTGCGGGCGGGGACGAAGAGGGCGCGCGGGCGGAGTGTACGGAGACGCTGCGGATCGAGCCAGCGCACGTGGGCGCGCACGCGAAGCTAGCGGAGTCGTTGGCGCAGGCCGGGCGGGCCGAAGAGGCGCTCAGGCATTTTGAGGCGGCGGCGCGGGGAGGGCGTGGTGATGGAGTTTTTTTGAACAATTGGGGTAGTGCGTTGCTCGTGACGGAGCGGGCGGCGGCGGCGCGGGAGAAATTTGTGGCGGCGCAGGTGCGACTGCCGGAGTCGGCCGAGTTGCGATTCAACGCGGGCAACGCGCTCGTGGCGCTTGGCCGCGGGGCGGAGGCGATCGAGGCGTTTCGCACTGCGGTGCAGCTTAGGCCGGAGTACGTGGAGGCGCATTACAACCTCGGCGCTGCGCTAAGCGGGGCCGGCCAGTATGCGGCGGCGCTAGCGGAATTTGAAACGGCGCTGAGACTGGCGCCGGCGGATGAATCGGCGCGGCGAAATGTCGCCGCGCTACGGGCTTATTTAAAAAAATAAAAAAGCGGTGCCGGTTAGGCACCGCCTGGGAGTGATCGAATGGGTCGCGAACTTAGTTGCGGTCGAGAAAGGGCAGGCGGAGTGCGTCGAGATTAGCGCTGAAAGAGAGCACGTACGTCGCGCCGAAGTCGCGTCGGGTGAGCAGGCGATTAGCTTGGTAGGTTTTAAGGGACGGATCTTTCAGGACGTTAGCGCCCGTTAATTCGAGGGAGTAGTTGCGGTTGAGACGGTAGCGCAGGGTGAAGTCCCAGCGTTGGTGACGGGCTTCGATCTGCGGGCGAAGATCGGTGGCGGAGGCGGCGGTGCGCACACCGGAAGGATAAATAACGGTGCGCACTTGGGCGTAAAGACCGCGGGCGGGAGTGGCGTAGCTTACACCGTAGTTGCCGTTCCAATCGTAATAATTATTCGCGATAGTGGGCTTCACGATGACACCGCTACGGTTGGGTGCTTCGCCTTGGTAGAAGCGGGTGTAGTTGGTGAAGAGCTCAAAGCCTTGGATGGCTTGCGGCAGCATTTTTAAGTAAGGTTTGAGGGGAGTACGGGCGCTGAATTCGAGGCCTTCGAACACGCCTTTACCGCCGTTCTCTTGGGAGTTGAGGACGTAGCCAGCGTAGGCGCCGTCGAAATTGTTGTCGGGGCCGGGCTCGACGGTGCTGACGGTGTTGATGATGTAGTTCTCGATGGTTTTGCGGAACCACCCGAGGGAGAGCGTACCGGCGGCTTCGGTGTAGTACTCGAGTTGAACGTCGGAATTTTGCGAGTAGGTGGGATCGAGTGCGGTATTGTTAATGCTTACGCTCGGAATGGCAGCTAAGTCATTGACTGTGGTGTTGGGTAGAATCGTTTGAATCCCGGGTCGCGACATGGAGCGGGTGGAGGCGGCGCGCAGGAGCAGGTTAGGCGTGAAGCGGTAGGTGAGTTGGGCGTTGGGGAAGTAGTCGAGGTAGTCGCTGGTAGCGCGCTGCGTGCGGGAGTAGATGGCTTGGAACCACGGTTTGGAGTTGGTGGTGAGGCCGTTGCCGAGGGAGTTGATGCGAATGGCGCCACGGGCGAAGTTTTCCGTTTGTTCGGCCCGAACGCCGAGTAGCAGCGTGAGTTCCGGGCTAAACTTGATGGTGGCGGCAACGTAGGCGGCGGAGATGTCTTGCGTGATGTTTTGGGAATTTACGGCCTGGCGCTGGACGTTGGTGCCCTGGACGTCTTGGAAGGCGTTGGGGTTTTTGCGCATGTAGGCGGCGACTTTGTATGGGTCGATGAGTGGCGGGGTGCGGATGCCGAAGAGGAATTTGTCACCGTAGGAGGTGTCAGCGAAATCAGCGGCATTGATAAGTTCGTCCCCGCTGGCGGCAATGCCATCGGGGCCGCGGAAATCGAGTACGATCTGGCCGGCGGTTTTGCGCCGTTGGACGCGGTAGAGGCTGGCACCGGTGCGGAATTCGACGGGGTAGGGCCACTCGCTGAAGTTGCCGCGGAGGTCGGCTTTTAGATTGATGGTGCGGTCGTTTTGAAAGCGGGGCGAGGTTTGCAGCGAGAAACTAGATTGGTCGTAGTTGTTGAGGTTATAAAGATCGGGACCAGCGAGCTGGGTTAGGGCGGTGGGTGCGGCGCGATCGGGTGAGCCCTGGATACGATAGATGACGCCGCGGGCATTGGTGAGATTCCATTGGGCGGATTGGATCATCTCGGGCAAGTCGGCGACCTTGGAGTCAGATTTGCCGTAGTTGGCAGAGTAATTGAGGCGCCAACGATTCCAGTCGTGGCGTACCCCGACCAGGTAGCTGTAGTTAGCGCTGGTGTAGTCGGAGTAATCGGCGAAGACATCCGCTTGGCCGTTGTTGACGGTCGTATCCGTGGAGGAAGGGTTGGTGAAAGTGCTCAGCGGGAGCACGCTGCCAGAGGTGATTGGGCGGACGCGGAAGGTGTGGCTGCGATTTTGACTGAGGTAGCCGTTGTAAGTGAAGCCGGCGGTGAGGACAGTGTGGGCGCCGAGTTTATAATCGGCTTTAAGGCTGCCGTTGCGGCGGAATTTCACTTGGGGGCCATCGACGAGAGTAAACGTGTCGAGGCGTACTGGGGATTCAGGTAAAACGGGTGCAGTGGCGGTACCGGCGACGAGTGGGCTGTAGCCTACGCCGTTGTTGTGGGACGGATTGATATTGTTGGTCTCGGCGTAGGAGAAGGTGAGGCCGAGGGTGTTTTTCAAGAAAGCTTCGGAATATACGACGCTCGCGCCGGGTTTGAGCCGATTGGTAGCGCGACTGCCGGGCCCGGCGACATCTTTGAAGGTGAGCATTTCGCTATTGGCGTTGATCAGCAGGACGGTGCGGAAGATACGGCGCTTTTGGTTAAAGGCGTTCTTGGTCTCAGCGTTGATGACGCCGCCGGTGGCCGGCGCGAACCACGGCGGAGGGGCTTTGTAGACCTCGATGGATTCGATGTTACTGATGCTGGCTTGGGTAAACTCGAACGCGCGACTGGAAGCATCGGAAGAACCCGTGCTGGAGCGGGGAGGGGTGCCTGCGGCCGGAGGAACTTGGCCGTCGATGGTGAACAGAGTTGATTCAGGATCTTGGCCGCGGACGGAGATAGTGGAGGCGTCGGCGTTGGAGTAATTTACTTGGAGGCCGGGGACGTATTTTAGGAATTCGCCGATATTGCCCTCGGGGACTTCCCCGAGGGTGTCGGCTGAAATCGCCGTCATGAAGTGGTCGGCCTTCTTCTGTTTGTTGACCTGAGCGGCGTTGCCTTCGATTTCACTGGCAACGACGAATGCGCCAAGTTTGTAGATGCTGGCGGTGAGTGCGAAATCCTGGGTGAGGTTTTGCGCCGCTTCGATGGTGATGGTCTTTTTTTGGCTATCGAGACCGGCGTAAGAGACGGTGGCCGTGTAGGTGCCTGGTTTCACATTGAGTAGCGTATAGGTACCGTCTCGGTCGGTAAGGGCTCGGTAGGAGGTGCCCTCGAGAAGAACCTCGGCCTCACCAAGATATTGATTGGTGGCCTGATTGGAAACGCGACCCGTTAGGTTGCTAGTCGTGGCCGGGGCTTGGGCGCCAAAGACCATGGGCATGAGGGCGGCTAGGGCCAAAGCGAAGTAGGCGAGGCAACGTGAGGGCTGGAAACGTTTCATGCTAAAATTAATCATTTCGGTCGGGGGTGAGTAGGGGTTTAGCGACGGTTGATCAGGCCGTGGTCCTAGGGTGAGTAAGCCAATGCCTCAATTTGGGATGGGCCGAGATTCATTTCCCTCGGACAGTCTGATCTTTCGCAGCTCGATTAAACACGACGGTTGCACCGCCGCATAAAACGAGCTCTGCTCGGATTACCCCATGAACCGAAGAACCTTCATTCAGAGTGCCTTAGCGGTTGGAGCGATGAACGCAGTGAATTTGCAGCTGCGCGGATCAGATAAAGGCCTGCGAAAATATCGCACGGCGCTGATTGGAGCTGGTTGGTGGGGCGGTAACATTGTCGGCGAAGCTATGGCTAGTGGCCAATGCGAGATTGTTGGAGTGTGCGACGCCGACGGTCGCGCGATCGAGAGCACGCAAAAAAAGATCACCCAGCTCAGCGGCGATCAGCCGCGCGGTTATCGTGATTACCGCGAGTTACTGGCCAAGGAGAAGCCAGACATCGTGATCGTAGCCACGCCGGACCACTGGCATGCATTGCCGACCATTGCAGCGGTGCGCGCGGGCGCGCACGTCTACGTCGAAAAACCCACCGCCCACACGATCGCGGAAAGCCAAGCGATGCTGAAAGCTGCGCGCGCCTGCGAGCGCGTGGTGCAAGTCGGCACGCATCGGCGCACCTCGCCGCACACGATCAGCGCGCGCGAATTTATCCGCTCAGGCCGACTCGGTAAAATTGGCATGGTGCGCTGTTTCATTAACACTGCTGGTAGTGGCCCAGAAAAGCCCATCGATAACCAACCGGCACCGCCCGAGCTGGATTGGGATCTGTGGTGCGGGCCGGCGCCGCTCCGACCGTTTAACCGCGGGATTCATCCGCGCGGGCATCGCCAGTACCTCGACTTTGCTAACGGAACGATCGCCGACTGGGGTGTTCATTGGTTTGACCAGGTATTATGGGTTACCGACGAGCGTTGGCCTAAGCGGGTATTTTCCACCGGCGGTCGTCCGATCAAAGGTGCACCCGTTTTCACCGCGCAGGCGCAGACGAGCGATGCGCCTGATCACCAAGTGGCGCAATTTGCTTTCGAGCAATTTACGGTCACTTGGGAATCACGGCTTTTTGCCGGCAATAATGCGGAGAAAGGCGAAGCGGCTGGATGTTATTTTTACGGACCGAAGGGAACGATGCACGTAGGTTACCGCCAAGGCTGGACCTTTTATCCTGCCAACAAAGACCCGATCATCCACCAAGAGCCGCAACTCAATCTGCCGGATGGGCAAAATATCCGCGAGCTGTGGGCGGATTTCCTCGATGCGATCAAGACTGGGCGGCGTCCGATCAGTGACATCGAAGAAGGGCATCGCTCGACCAATTGTTCCTTGCTCGCGATGATCAGTCTCAAGCTCGGTCGTAGCGTTGAGTGGGACGGAGCTAAGGAAGTGATTGTGGGCGATCCGGCTGCGACGGCCTTATTGCGCCGCGAGTATCGTAAAGGCTGGGAGTACCCAGTGGCCTAAGTGTGGTGGCACCTCTGCTTGCTAGCGCACGCCGAGGTGCTTTGGCTTTGTTGCACCCCATGAATCAATCGCTACGCCGGTATGGTTGTACCCTGATTTTATCATTGTCTTTCGCTGCCACCACGTGCGCCCAAGCACCCCAGCCTAACATCATTTTCATTTTAGCCGACGACCTGGGATACGGCGAACTTGGCTCTTACGGGCAGAAAATCATTCGGACTCCGTACCTCGACCAGTTCGCGGCTGAAGGGATGCGTTTCACGCAATTTTATGCGGGCAACACCGTGTGTGCGCCGTCGCGCAGTGTGCTGATGACCGGTTTACACATGGGTCACACCCGTGTGCGCGGCAACGCTGGCACCGAAAATGCCGCGGCGCAGATGTTGCGCACCGGTGACGTCACAGTGGCGCGCGTGTTACAGGCGGCGGGTTACTCGACCGCACTCATTGGCAAATGGGGCCTCGGCAACGTAGGGGACGAGGGCGAGCCCCGCAAACAGGGTTTCGATTACTCGTTTGGTTTTCTAAACCAAACCCACGCGCATAATCACTATCCGGACTTTTTATGGCGTAACGGCGAGCGCGTGGCCTTACCTAATGTCGTCACCCAGGTTGGCCCGGTCAAGGGGACCGGTTACGCGACCAAGCGCGTGGTGTACGCGAGCGATCTGTTTTTCGATGAGGCGCGGGATTTTATCGCGCGTAGTAAGACGCAGCCCTTTTTTCTCTACCTCGCGCTTACGGTGCCGCATGCGAATAACGAACGCGCCCGCGTGCTCGGAGATGGGCAAGAGGTGCCGAGTTATGGTGCTTACGCGGACCAACCCTGGCCTGATGCGCAAAAAGGCCAGGCCGCAATGATTACGCGTATGGACGCCGGTGTCGGCGATCTACTGGCTCAGCTCAAAACGCTTGGGCTTGATGAGAAAACGTTGGTGATATTTTCGAGCGATAATGGTCCACACCGCGAAGGAGGTCCGTTACAGAACCCCGAGTTTTTTGCGGCGGGCGGCCCCCTTAACGGCATAAAACGCGCGCTCACCGATGGGGGTATTCGCGTGCCGTGGATTGCGCGTTGGCCTAGTAAAATCAAGGCAGGCGCCGTCTCAGCACATGTGGGTTATTTCGGCGATGTGATGGCAACATTGGTCGAGCTCACCGGTGCGAAGGCACCCAAAATCTTGGACAGCATCAGCCTGGTGCCTGAGTTGTTTGGGCGTGGTGAACAGGCCAGTCATCCGTATCTTTACTGGGAATTTTACGAAAAAGGCTTCAGCCAAGCTGTGTTGCTCGACGGACGCTGGAAAGGGATTCGCTTATTAAAACCGAGTGCGCCGATTCACCTCTTTGATTTGCAGAAGGATCTCGGCGAAAAGACTGACCTTGCCGCCGAGCAACCTGAGCTTGTGGCCCGCGTTGCAGCGGTAATGCGTGAGGCTCACGTTGATAACGAATTTTGGAAAGCGCCCCTGTAACAGGCGAAAATACGTTTGGCTTCACTGCCAGCGCTCGCGAAGGTGGGCGCATGTTGGAACGTTCTCCGCAGGCCGCGTTGCAGCGGCTCTTTGATGAAGTCGGCTCGGTCGATCAGATCGGCATCGACGAGCGCGTCGCGAAATACGGCACGCGCTCGGTCAAAAAGGCCGCTAAACTCTGGGGGCTGCGCACGGCCGTCACGATGGTCGACCTCACGACTCTCGAGGGCAAAGACACGCCCGGAAAAGTCGCTTCGCTTTGCCAAAAAGCTCTTCGCCCCCACGACGACGCGAGTATCCCGCCGGTCGCCGCGGTGTGTGTTTATCCTGCGATGGTGCGACATGCGCGTCGGGCCTTGGGGGTCTCATCCAAGGTGCGCATTGCCTCGGTTGCGACGGCATTTCCGAGTGGTCAAGCGCCGCTTAAGACTCGCCTTGCCGAAGTTAAAGCCGCGGTCGCTGACGGCGCCGACGAGATTGACATGGTTATCAACCGTGGGGCCTTTCTTGCCGGTGAATTTGGCCGCGTGCAGGATGAGATATCCGCGGTCGTAACCGCGTGTGGGGTTGCCACGCTCAAGGTGATTCTCGAGGTCAGCGAACTTGAAACATACGATAGCATCCGCGCCGCTTCATTTTTGGCGATGCGCGTGATTCGCCCCGGTGATTTTATCAAAACGAGTACGGGCAAAACTTCGCTCAACGCCACGCTCGGCAATAATCAGGTGATGCTCGAAGCGATTCGTGATTTTTATCTCGATACGGGCGTCGCCATTGCGATGAAACCCGCCGGGGGTATCCGCACAGCCAAACAGGCGCTTACGTTTTTGATCGCCGTCAAAGAGACGTTGGGTGATGCGTGGCTCAATAATACGCGCTACCGTTTTGGAGCGAGCTCGCTACTCAACGACTTGATCCGTCAGCTGGAAAAAGAAAAAACCGGCGCATATCAGGCGCCGTATTATTTCAGTGATGCTGCTGAAAGCTACTAAACCCATTCTATTTTTTTGTCCGCCATGTCCACTGCACCCGTTGCTAAAAAATCTTCTCGGCGCGTCACTTCTCGTGCCGGCCGCCCTAAGCCTGAACTTATTTTTGGTGATCTCTGGGCCTTTGATCCTGCCCCTGAATCGGCTGATCCGAAGCTCAAGTCGCGCTACGATCTTTTTATTAATGGCAAATTTGTCGCGCCTAAGGGCGGCAAGTATTTTGACTCCATTAATCCGGCCAACGAGCGAAAACTCGCCGAGATCGCACTCGCTGGTCCGGCCGATGTCGATGCAGCCTACGCTGCTGCCAAGCGCGCCGCCGTCGGGGTTTGGGGAAAGATGCCCGGCCGCGAACGAGCCAAATATCTCTATCGTATCGCGCGCCTCTTGCAGGATCGTGCACGGGAATTCGCCGTCGCCGAGACGCTTGATGGTGGCAAACCGATCAAAGAATCCCGCGACTTTGACGTGCCGATGGCTGCCGCGCATTTCTTTTATCACGCGGGTTGGGCCGATAAACTCGAGTATGTCGCCCCGGGTCGTCGCGTCGCGCCGCTCGGCGTCGTGGGGCAGGTGATTCCATGGAATTTTCCGCTGCTGATGTGCGCTTGGAAGCTCGCGCCCGCGCTCGCGATGGGTAACACTGTCGTCCTAAAGCCCGCCGAAACCACGTCGATCACCGCGCTTAAACTCGCGGAGATCTTCCAGGACGCCGGCTTGCCTCCAGGAGTAGTGAATTTTGTCACCGGCGCCGGCGATGTCGGCGCGGCGGTGTTGAATCATCCTACGCCCGCCAAAATTGCGTTCACAGGCTCTACCGAAGTTGGGAAAATGATCCTGCGCTCGCTCGCGGGCTCCGATAAAAAAATGACGATGGAGCTCGGCGGCAAGGCGGCTAACATCATCTTCGAGGACGCACCGCTCGATCAAGCCGTCGAAGGGATTGTTAACGGTATATTTTTTAACCAAGGCCACGTATGCTGTGCCGGTTCGCGTTTGCTCGTACAGGAAGGCATTGCGGAGAAAGTCTTGGCTAAGCTCAAAACGCGCATCCGCACGCTGCGCGTCGGCGACCCGCTCGACAAAAATACGGATATTGGTGCGATCAATTCGCGCGAGCAGCTGATTAAAATTCGCACCCTGGTCGCCGCTGGGGTGAAAGAAGGTTGCACGATGTTTCAACCCGAGTGTGCACTGCCGCCTAAAGGCTTTTATTTCCGCCCCACGATTTTCTCTGGCGTGGGCATGAGTAGTCGCGTTGCGCGTGAGGAAATCTTTGGACCCGTGCTTTCGATTCTTTCCTTTCGCACAGTGGATGAAGCTATAGAGAAGGCTAATAATACCGCCTACGGACTTAGCGCGGGGGTGTGGACCGATAAGGGCTCGCGTATCCTGAAGCTATCGACCGAGCTCAAAGCCGGCGTCGTCTGGGCGAACACGTACAATAAATTCGATCCCGCTTCGCCTTTTGGTGGTTACAAAGAAAGCGGTTTTGGTCGCGAGGGCGGCCGGCAAGGTCTGCTCGATTACTGCAAACTCATTTAAGCGAAAGTACGCATCATGGCCCGACTTCCCATTACCAAGACTCCGAAAGTTTACGTAGGCGGCGCGTTTATCCGCTCCGAAAGCGCACGCGTGTTTGCGCTGCGGGACGCTGCCGGCGAATTTTTTGCCAACATCCCACAATGTACGCGCAAAGATTTGCGCAACGCCGTTGAAGCCGCCGCCAAGGCCGGCCCAGGCTGGGCAAAACGCACTGCGTATAACCGTGGGCAGATCCTCTATCGACTCGCTGAAATGATCGAGGCTCGCGCCGGCGAAATGGCTGCCGCCATCCTGCTTGGTGGGGCGACTCCGAGCGCCGCCGCACGTGAAGTTTCGGCCACCGTGGATCGCCTTATCTATTACGCGGGCTGGACCGACAAATACGAACAGGTGCTTGGTAACGTTAACCCGGTCGCTGCACCTTATTTTAATTTTACCGTCACCGAGCCGATGGGCATTATCGGCGTGATTGCGCCCGATGAAGCGCCCTTGCTGGCGTTGATTTCGCTCGTTGCCCCCGCAATCACTAGTGGCAACACGGTGGTTGCGCTTGCCTCCACCTCGCAGCCTTATCCGGCAATTTTACTTGGTGAAATGCTCGCAACCAGTGACCTGCCCGGTGGTGTGGTTAATTTACTCACGGGGTTCCGCTCGGAAATGATTCCCACGTTTGCGACGCACACGCACCTGCGGGCGATCAGCGCTGTAGTTAATTCTGCCGAGCGCAAGGCGCTCGCCTTGGGCGCTGCGGAAAGCGTCAAACGCACGATCTTACTTAAAGCCGAAGAGAAACGCGACTGGTTCGCCATTACCGCTCAGAGTGTCGACGCGATTAGAGATACGCTTGAGTTTAAGACCACTTGGCACCCCGTCGGTGCCTGAGCCACGATCAGGCGCCGTCGGTTTAACGCTTTAGAAACCGAGCGATTTCTTTTTGCGTAGGCATCGACGGAGCGGTGCCAAATTTTGTGACGGAGAGAGCTGCGACAGCGTTGCCGAAATGTGCGGCGGCGAGTAGGTCGCCGTTAAATTTTACGAGTCCCGCGGCGAAGCCGCCACAAAACGCGTCGCCCGCGCCTGTGGTGTCTACGATTTTGACACGGTGCGACGGAATCAGCGTCGGGCCATCGGGGCGGGAGACGAAAACACCTTTGGCGCCTAGTGTGATGAGGACATGCGTCACGCCCAATGAACGACATAATGCATGTAGTTTCGCAGTGGGTAAGGCCGCGACTTTGGCCGCGGAAATTTTTTTCGCGCCACGCGAAACGCGGAGATTTATCAGTGCCGCGAATTCGGATTCGTTGGGAATGAGTATATCAACGTTTCGGAGTAAAGCGGGGTCAAAGTCGGCGCGCATTGGCGCGGGGTTGTGAATTGTGACGGCACCGACTCGGCGAGCTGCACGCAGGACGGCCGCGATGGTGCTGAGATCATTTTCGTGTTGGGTAACTACGACGAGCGCGGACCGCAGCGCAGCCATGGGCACATCTGTGGGTTGTAGTGCGGCGTTGGCGCCGAGAGCGACGATAATTTCGTTTTGCCCAGAGGCGTTTACTAAGATCGCGGCGGTGCCAGTGGCGTGGGGTGGTTTTGCAATGAAGCGAGCGGCGATGCCTTCAGCCCGGTAAAATTTTTTGGCGTCGGCGGCGAAGGCATCCTGGCCTACGGCGCCGATGAAGAGCGTGCGCGCCCCGGCGCGGCCTGCGGCGATGGCCTGGTTAGAGCCCTTGCCGCCGGGGCCGGTTACAAATGTGCCCACGACAGTTTCTCCCGATTGAGGAAATACGGCGCACTTCCAGGTGAGATCTTGTACGAAGCTGCCAACTACAACGACTTGGGGTTTCATGATTTAAAGCTGGTTCTGGCCATGTCTCTTACAAGCCGCTGTATGGTCTTTAAGCAAACGGGCGATCAATCTTGGCCTTAGAGCGCTCGCGACAGAAGTCACAGAAATCCTTAATGATCTTAGCGAGAGTGGTGCGCAGAGTGATGAAACCGGGGCCACGGTTGCCGGTGGCTTCTTCTAGATAGAGTGCGCGATTGAGCTCGATTTGGACGCTGTGACGACCGCGCGCAGGTTGGCCGAAAGTCCCTACCAGATCGCCGCCACGGTAGGGGTCGTTGATTTGTACGCTGAGGCCGGCGGCTCGGAAACGCTCGGTGAGCCAGATCATAATCGGGGGTGAGGCGGTAGTGCCGAGGCGGTCACTTAATACCACATCGGGCCGCGGCGCCCCGTCGTCGACGTTCATCTCGTTACCCCGAGATTTCATTGAGTGTAGGTTAAGATGATAAGCGATTTGATGCTGCGCGTGGATCGCATCGAGCGTTTCGCTAAGGGCGGTGCGATAAGGGCGGTAGTGTTGCGTAATGCGCTGTTCGACGGCGGCGAGGCTGAGCGGGCGGGACTCCATCGCAATTCCGGGTAAAGCGAATCGGCGAATCAGGCCCAGTCCCCGGCGGCTGTAATCGGTCGGCGCGAGCGGTAAGGGCCACGGAGCCTCAAGCAGCGCAGGGTCGAGGTCGGTTTCGGCGCGATTGGTGTCGATGTAGGCACGGGGAAACGTGGCGGCAAGCAGTGTAGCACCAGCGTCTGGGGCATCGCCCCAGAGTTCGTCGACGAACCGGTCGCACGAGGTGAGAATCGCGGCGCGGGGAGCGGCAGGCTGGAAATCAGCGGGCCAAGTGAAACCGCTGTGGGGCGAATCCAGCAAGACGGGCGCGGCCGGGGCTCCAGCGCTTGGCCCACGCAGTACAAAAGAACGGGATGCAGGCGGGATCATGCGGAGCAGCGCATGTTAATCGCAGACCTTATGATTAAGCGGCCGGCAGTGAGGAATGGGAGGGATCGCTGGCGGGCTTATAGAAAAGCGCGGTGTGCCCGACGGCGCCAACGCAGGTGCAGTGGCCTTCGGTTTCGATCCGGGTCGTGAGCGCGGTGCGAGCGGCGCGGTCGGCGTCACTGACGAAGCGTAGTTTGATAAGATCGTGGGCGCGGAGGGCGCGGCTTAGCTCGGTGAAAAAAGCGGGCGTGAGACCCTCTTTGCCGACTTTGATGGTCGCTTCGAGTTTCTGGCCGAGGCCGCGGAGCTTAGATTTTTGCGCGCCGGTGAGGGAAAGGTTTTCCATGTAGATATGACGCATGACAGGCGCACGCGCCGCTGCAAGCCAGACGGCCTATAATGATCCTGGACCGGCCGGAGTGCTGAAATAATCCAGTGGCAAGACGCGCCATTGGCCGGGGGTGAGTTCGCCTAGATCGAGCGTACCGAAGTGCGTGCGGTGGAGGGTAATTACCTCGTGCCCCTGGCAGGCAAACATGCGTCGAACTTGATGATAACGGCCCTCGGTAAGAGTGAGCTCGGCAACCCGCGCAGAGATCATTTCTAGGGCGGCGGGGGCGCAGGGTGTTTTTTCGTCAGGCAACATGAGCGTGCCGGCGGCGAACACGGTGGTGATTTCTGCTGCCCGGGCGGGAGCAAGATCATGGGCGAGGGTGGCGCGGTAGAGTTTGGGCACCTTGTGTTTCGGCGAAGTGAGCCGGTGGACAAGGGCACTTTGGTCGGTCAGTAAAATGAGACCTGAAGTGTCTTTATCAAGGCGGCCGATGCTGGTAATCACGGGATTGCGACGCTGCCAGCGCGCGGGGAGCAGGCTGTAAACATTGGGGCCCTCGCGGAGTTCGTGGGAGCAGACTAAGCCGAGAGGTTTGTGCAGGAGCAGGATTAGGCCGTCGGGATGGTCGAGTGGTTGGCCGTCCACTTGTACATCGCTAGCTTGGGCTTTCTGTGCGGGACCATCGGCTGGTTCGCCGCAGACGGTCACTGCGCCCGAGCCGATCCAATCGCGGGCTTCGCTGCGGGAGCAGTATCCGAGATTGGCGAGGAGTTGGTCGAGGCGGCGCATGAGCGGCCAAGCCTGGTGGGCCCTGGGTGGCTAGGAAATGCCAAAAGTTTGTCAATCATGCATGGACAAAGTGAGCTCAATCAAAAAGCCACCCGAGGGGACTCTTAATTTAGGCGGTGGGTTGATCGTAGGAGTGAAAAAAGAGGCGGGGTGATTAGAGGGAAAATTTTTGCCAGATCGGGGTTTAAGGTTTTTGTGGCTGCGTGATCATGGTGTTGTTGCGCATCTTATTTTCCCTGTTGGCGGCTGGTTTGTTGACCTTGGGGGTGCTGACGGTGCGTCGCTCGCCTATAACGTGGAATTGGAAATTTGCGCTATTGGCCGGCGAATTTGGACATTGGCTGGCGCTGGTAGCGGGGGGGATCAGCGGGGCGACTTGGGTGCTGCGGGATGGGTACTGCGGATGGGCTTGGGGCACTGTGGGAGTGAGCACGATAGCGATGGTGATGTTGCTGCGGCCGACGCTGGAAGCCTGGCGCATCGCACGCGCGCTACCGGCAGAATTGGCGACCGCTTTCGGCGGGGAGAGGCCTGAGTTGGGGGCGTTTTCATTGGCGGGGTATTTTGGTTCAGTTCCTGCGCCGGTGCAGGTAGAAACCCGTGAATATGCGTCGGGGTTAAAGTTAAATTTTTTTCGAGCAGTTGGCCGGGCGGTCGCCCCTTGCGTGGTGGTAATACATGGGGGTGGCTGGGATGGCGGGGATCGTGAGCAACTTGTGGATTTAAATCACTGGTTAGCGCGGCGGGGTTTTGCGGTGGCGGCGATCGATTACCGGTTGGCTCCGCAGTCGATCTGGCCGGCGCAACGAGAGGACACCTTGGCGGCGTTGGCCTATTTGAAGGTGCACGCGGTGCAGTTGGGGGTGGATGCGGAGCGGTTTGTGCTCTTTGGGCGAAGCGCGGGCGGGCAAATTGCCTCGGCGGTGGGTTATGGATCGGATGACCCAGCGATTCGCGGCGTGGTGACGTTTTACGCACCGCACGACATGTTTTTTGCGTATAGTTCTGCGCGGGAGGATGACTTTTTGAAATCCCCGCATTTGATGCGGCAATATCTGGGCGGGACGCCTTCGATGGCTCAGGCCAACTATGAAAGTGCGAGTGGGCACCAGAAGGTTCGCGAGGGTTCTCCGCCGGCGCTGTTGGTGCATGGTTTGATCGATACCTTGGTGTGGAATCAACATAGCGTGCGGTTGCGGGCCCGGCTGAAGGAGGCGCGGGTACCGCACGCTTACGTAGAGCTGCCGTGGGCGACGCATGCGTTTGAATTTAACCTGACGGGGCCTAGCGGTCAGCTTGCGAGGTACGCGCTGGAGTGGTTTCTGACAGCGGTGACGAGGGGTTAGCTTTGCTTCGAGAGTTTTACTTAGATAAATTTTGGCGCGATTAGGCTCGGCAATGTCAGGGGGTTTTGGGATGGGTAAGCCTTAGCGAGTTAAGCTAAAAAATTTATGTCACTCTGGGAATACAAGATGATCACGAGCGGCCGGGGCGGATTCGCCTCGCCTGCGCTCATGGAGAAATTTCTGAACGATCTTGGTAAAGAAGATTGGGAGATCGTTTCGTTCCAAATTCAGCCGGATAACATCCTGGCTTTTAATGGTCTGGCGCGGCGTACGACGCAGCGCGACTGGACCTTGCAGGATGCCGCGGCGGCCGCCGCAAAACTGGAAGCCGATAAATTGCGTGCCGAGTTTGAATCGAAATTCAAAAATGCGACATCTAGCACACCGGCGGCTGGAACTGATGAGTTGCCGGATGCGACGCTGTCTGACACAGCCGCCCCCGAGGATGGCTTCCGCAAACCGCGCGATACGGAGCGCGATCACGACCCCGAAGCTCACGAGGAGGAGCAGGTGAAGGACGAGTGGGACCAGCTGGGAGAAGAGGATGAATTACCCTCGTTTTTTGATGCGATGAAGCCGCATATGCGGCGCAATCAACGCGGTCCAGGCATGTCGGTGGGGGTGGATTTTCTCGCGAAAAAATGGGATTTCAGCGACGCGGATATCATCGGTGCCCTGCGTGAATGTGGTTTTGCGATGCCTGATGATGAAGATACCGCTCCGGCCTACGTTGAGTACGACGGCGATGTGTATTGGGTGAACATCAATCGCCGGGGCGAACTCTGGATTAATACGAAGGAGAAACCGCGTCCGGTATTTCGCACCGTCAAGGCGGCGCCGTTTGCAGCGCGTGAGGGCGAGGCCCCGGCTGCAGCGCTGGTCCAATCCCAGCAGGCGACGACGAACCGTGAGCCGCTTACGGATTCGAGCCCGCGTCGGGCTGAGGCCCAGGTCTTTGTGCCGAAGCCGCGCGAAGCCTTGCCTTCGAAACCCGTGGCTGAAGCGATGTTTCCGATCGAGGGTGCGCCGCCTGCAGTGGTGCCAGCGACGGGCGGCGTGCCACCCGCGCAAGGCCCGGAGTTACTTGATCGGGTTCGTCCGCTCATGCGTCGCAATCGCCGTGGCCCTGGCGGATCGGGCAGCTTACCTTTTCTTGCTCGTGGTTTGCGCTGTTCGGACGCCGATCTGATGGCGGGCTTTGCTGCGCTTGGACTGGGGTTGCCCCCGTTACCGACAGATAAACCTATTTTCGTCGAAATCGGCGAACACATCTGGTGGCTCAATCAGGATTCACGCGGTGGCGTGTGGATTAACGGCCGCGAAAAACTGGACACGGACGCTCCGGCTGCCTCTGGCGAGGCCGCTGGAGGTAACGCAACTTCGTCTGCTCTTGCGGCGCCTGAAATGGTTGCTCCAGTTGCGGCGATCCCGCCCCCACCGGCTCCGGCCAATGTATTGAGCGGGGTGCGTCTGTTACTGAAGGAGACGAAAACGGGTGGCTTTGCCGGTAAACTGGACCGGGTTGCTGAAAATCTCGAGAAATCACCTGAATCCTTGCTTGCTGCGCTGATCAGCGCGGGGCTCAAAGTGCCTGAAAAAGCCCGTGAGAAACCGATCTTTGTCGAACATGCGGGCGAGATTTTTTGGCTTAACCTGAACGCGAAAGAAGAGCTCTGGGTCAACGCCAAGGCCTCAAAATTTGCGGCCCCGGAAGTTAAAGAAACCGCTGCAGATGACGGGGAGAAAAAAAGTGCGCGGCGTGCGCGCCCAAAGAAGAAGTGAATTAATCCTAGAGCCTGATTTTTCCCCGCTTCATGTTAAACGTCCACGAACTCACCAAATCATTTGCGACGCCTGAAGGTGGGCGAGTGGAGATTGTGCGCGTGCCCCATTTCGAACTCGCCGCCGGTGAGCAGCGTGCGTTGCGGGGCGAGAGTGGTTCAGGCAAGACGACGTTTCTGCATTTGATTGCGGGAATTCTCGCAGCGGATGGTGGCCGCGCAGAAATCGACGGCGTGGATATGGCGGGGTTACCTGAGGCGAAGCGCGACCGGCTGCGGGCGGACAAACTGGGGTATATTTTCCAAACCTTTAACCTGCTTCAAGGTTACACCGTTTTGGAAAACGTGCTACTGGGGATGAGTTTTGGTCCCCGCGGGGTGGATCGGGCGCACGCAGTCGATATGCTGGGTCGGGTCGGGTTGGCGCATCGGCTTGGGCATTTTCCGCGGCAACTCTCGACCGGTCAGCAGCAACGCGTGGCGGTGGCACGGTCTTTGGTGAACCAGCCAAAACTGGTTTTGGCGGACGAGCCTACGGGCAACCTCGACCGCGTGAGTTCGAAAGAGGCGCTCGCGCTGATCCGCGAAGTCTGCCGAGAAAACGGGGCAGCGTTGTTGCTCGTGAGCCACGACGATGGGGTGCTTGCGCAGTTTGAGGGGATGCAGGATTTTGCGCTACTCAATCAAGCCCGCAAAGGAGCCGCGTGATGACGCTACCCTTGATTATCTATCGCTCGTTACGGCAGCACGCGCTCTCGACGCTCATCACCGCGGGGAGCATTGCGCTCGCGTGCGGGTTGCTGATGACGGTGTGGATGGTTAAAACGCAGGCGCAGGCGGCGTTCGTGTCGACTTCGACCGCGTTTGACGCGGTGCTTGGCGCTCGCGGCTCGAAACTGCAGCTTGTGCTTAACGGCATTTTCCACCTCGAGGCCTCGCCGGGAAATCTGGCGTGGAGCGATTATGAATCTATCCGGAAGCATCCCGCGGTGAAGACGGCGATCCCAATCGCGGTGGGAGATAACCTGCGTGGCTACCGGATTGTAGGCACGGTGCCGGAGCTTTTTACGACTGTAGAATACGCGCCGGGAAAAAAATACACCCTGAGTGGTAGCGGAAAAATTTTCGCGGATGCATCGCGCGAGGCCGTCGCGGGCAGTTTCGCGGCTGAGCGTCTCGGGCTCAAGGTGGGCGATACGTTTAACCCCTTTCACGGACTGGCCTTTGACGAGAAAAATCAGCACGCCGAGACGTACACGGTGACCGGTATCCTTGCGCCGACGAATACGCCGGCGGACAAAGTGGTATGGATTCCGATTAAGGGCGTGCAGACGATGAGTGGGCATGATCCGAAGGCGGCGACGGATGTGAGTGCGGTACTGATTCAACTGCGAGCGGCGACGGCGGGCTTCATGCTCGATATGATGATCAATAAACAGGGCAACCGGATGACTCTAGCTTACCCGGTGGGTGCCATTATGACGGAGCTGTTTGGCAAAATCTCGTGGTTTGATCGCGTGTTGGCCCTCGTGGCTTACCTTGTCGCCTTGGTCGCGGCGGGTTCGGTGCTGGCGAGCATTTATAATTCGATGAGCGCGCGGCAGCGTGACCTCGCAATTTTGCGGGCGCTCGGGGCCCGCCGCCGTACGATATTCGGTGCGGTGGTGGCAGAGGCGGCGTGCATCGGCGCATTGGGTGCAGCGGCGGGCTTTGTGATTTATTTCGCCTTGATGGCGGGTGTAGCCGAAGTGATTCGGGTGCAGACGGGGGTCGTTTTGAATGTCATGTCGGGTCACGCGGTGCTTTGGGTGTGTCCGCTGGCCATGACGGCATTATGTGCCTTGGGCGGCGCGGTGCCGGCGTTGAAGGCGTATCGTACGCCGGTAGCGGAAACGTTGGCGCCGGTTTCCTAAGAGGTGTTCGGCAAGCAACCTTAAGCGGGGTAAGGAGGTTGGGTGTAAGCTTAATTTAAACTGTGCGAAATAACGTTTATAATAATAATATTTTATTTCATAAATATATGATCAATAACAATATTTATTTAATTGATTACATTTATTAACTGTGTATAATAAAGGGTCTTTATGCCGCGGCCACGCCAAGTTGAACCCTCAACCATTGCCCTGCGCTTGCAGTCCGGAGGGCCTCAGTCGGCGCTAGGGTTGGCAAGCGCGGTGCGGGTGGATCGCTCTTCGATCTCGCGGGCGTTGGCGCTACCGGCGTTGGCACCGCAGCTAGTGCGCCTCGGCACTACGCGGGGCGCTACTTATGCGCTGCGGCGCTCGGTGCGAGGCCTGGGCCACACCTTTCCGATTCGTCGCATCGACGCCGAAGGTCGCGTGCGGGATTGGGCGCAACTGATCGCGCTGCATGGCGGCTGGCGGCTCGCCTGGGCCGATCCGCAGAATGCGCCCGCTTGGGCTAAACACATCTTGGGCTTGGGTGGCTTCGCCGAAGGATTCCCTTTTTTCCTCGCTGAGGTGCGACCTCAAGGCTACCTCGGGCGCGCGGTGGGGCGTGGGCTGAGTCCCGCCCTCAACCTAGCGCCTGACCCGCGTGGCTGGAGTGACGACGATACGCTGATTTATCTTCAAGGCGAGGGGGACGACCTGCCCGGCGATCTGGTCGTGGGCGATGTCCCGCTGCGCCGCGGGCAAAGTCGTTTTCTTCAGCCACCGACGCCGTTAGCCGAGGCTGAGCGGGCTGAGCGTTATCCGCTGCTCGCAGCGGCCTCGGTTTCGGTGGGCACGCCAGGGTCCTCCGTTGACGGTGAGCAGCCCAAGTTTCTCGCCACGTTGAGGACCGAGGACGGGCTTAAGTCGGTCCTGGTTAAATTCACTGATGTGATGGCAACGCCCACGGGTCGGCGTTGGGCCGATCTGCTCACGGCCGAGGCGCACGCAATCGACATTTTGCACGCCCACGGGCAAGCGCACGCGACCCCGCGTCTGCTGGATGCCGCGGAGCGTCGGTTTCTCGAAACACCGCGTTACGACCGCGTAGGCCCGCGCGGTCGGTATGGCGTCGTATCGTTGCGCGCTTTGCACGACGCCTTTGGTGGTGCTGCGGCCAACACTTGGCCCGCCGCTGCGATTCATTTGCACGCCCAAGGGTTGATTGATGCGACCACCTTGCGCTCCGTTCGTTTGCGCTACGCATTCGGAACCCTGATCGGTAACACGGACATGCATTTTGGTAACCTGGCATTTTTCCTGGGCGACACGCTGCCGCTCCGCTTAGCCCCGGCTTACGACATGTTACCCATGCTCTGGGCGCCGACGCCAGGGCAGGCTACGCCGACACCTCTGTTTACGCCGGCCTCACCCCTGCCGGAGGAATTGCCGATTTGGAACGAAGCGGCGGACTGGGCGGCGGAGTTTTGGCAACGCCTGGCGAGTGACCTGAGGGTGTCCACGCCGTTCGCTGAGTTGGCCCGGGCGGCGGGTGCTCACGTGGCGCGGATGCGTGAGGTTTTCCTCTAAAACGGCCGCGGATCATGGTGGAGGCGTTCACGGGTGCGCTGCTGAGGGGTGGGCGTGCCAGGGCTAAGAGTGGATCTACGCCAAATCTAGGTACAACGTTTCTGGTCAACGATCGTCTAGTGTGATAAGCCTTATTACTTAGATCTTAATTCGCGCACTCAACCCCATGAAAAAAATCCAATTTAGTTTCTGTTTAGCAGGTCTGTTGGCCTTATTAGCCGGTTGCGGCACCACCAATACTTTCAGCAGTCGGATTAAGGAAAACCAGGCGGTTTTCGATAAGCTTAGTCCCGCGGATCAGGAAATCATTAGGAGTGGATTCATCAAAATTGGATACACCCCGGAGATGGTCTATATCGCGCTAGAAAATCCGGAGAAGAAGCTGCCTGGTGCGGCCGGAAACGAGGTAACTTGGGTCTATCATAATTTCTACTCGAGCGATGGTCAGAGCAACATGGGTGGCCAAAAGGTTGCGACCCATTACAGTGGCTCCACGAGTGCGAATGGTTCGACCAAGCAACCGACCAGCGGTTCGACCAAGGGCAGTAATAACACGTTCTCCGTCGAGCCCGATTATACGGCCGACCAGATCAAGGCTGAGTCCATGATCAAGGTGCACGTAAAATTCGTAGATGGCCTGGTGGCCTCCATCGACATCGTTCGACCCAACTGATGACAGGGGGGACTAGCGACGCTCAGGCGTCGTGGAACCTGATTGGCGTTCGGCTTCAGCGATGGCCGCTGCGCTCATACGCGCCTTGAGGCGCTGAACGTGGCCGGCTTGGTCTGCGCGGACAAAGCGTGAGGCGGGATCGTTGCCTCGGGCGTGATGGATGGCCTCGATCAAAAATCCCAAACCGGCGACATCGTTGCGCGGGGTGATTTTATCCTGAGCGTGGAGGGCGCCGAGGCTATATAGCGACAGAAGGTAGCCGCGGTCGGCGGCTTTGCGATAGGCGGCGGCCGCTTTCAAATAATCGATCGGGCCACCGACCCCCAATTCGTAGCAGGCGCCCAAGTTGTGCGTGGCGCCGGGTTCCCCCCGCGCTTCCAGGTCACGTAGAAGGGCCAAGGCTGCAGCGGGTTGGGGTCGTGCGCCGAGCCCGCGGGCGAGGACCTCGGCGAGGCGAAAGCCGGCCTCAAGGTTACCGATTTGAAATTGTTGCTCGAACAGAGCGATCGCTTCGGCGGGCCGCCCCGCTTTCAGGGCTGCATCAGCGCGGGTGAGATCGAACGCGGTGATTTCGCCGCGCTCGTTGAGGTAAATGGCGGGCGTGTAGTCGCCGGCGAATTCCTTGCGCCAGAATTGTCCCGTGCGCTGGTGCAGGGCGAGGCTGGTAAAGCTCAGGCGATAGCCGCGCATGCGAATGAGCGTGGGCGGCCGGTCGGGAAAAGGATCGCGTCGGAACAGTGCCATCACCGCTTGGTTGCGCGTCAGTAGATGCGAGGCGACGACGGGAATCAGGGGCGTTTTGCGGCCATTTAAGACGGCAATTTGGAGCGTCGCATCGAAGCGGGCAAAGTGAGGCGCGATGAACGGTGTAATCGCGTCGGCTTGTTGCGGTAGGTAGCGGTACTCGTAGCTGCGCCACGTGCGGCCGGCGTCGTTAGAGCCCTCGAATTCAACTTGGTAGCGAATGGGATCGAACGCGGCATACAGCGAGAATTCGTTCACGCTGCGGAAGCCCGAAATGAGTTTTACTGGCTCGGTGATTGAGCGCGGCATCGCGGCCGGTTGCACGCCGCACGCTTTGGCCAAAAAAACTAAGGTGAAGGCGAAGTGGAGCCAGAGTGCACCGCCGAGCGTGTAGTGCCGCCAGGTTTTGGGCTCTGGCGGGGCAGAGGCAGGAAGGGGAGCGGTAAACAGAGCGTTGAGTCGTGGCAGGCGCAGGCGCGTGGCGGCCGCGGCCAGCATGTGATCGTCGAGCAGAAGTAAGCCGAGGCCGATGGAGGCGGTATTGAGCCAGCCAAAGTTGCTGGTCAGTTGGATACCAACTTGCAGCGCGGTCCACGTGAAGAAGGCGAACCAGCGGCCCCGGCGGCCGCCCCAGACGGCGATGAGCGGGGCCGCGAGTTCGGCCGCAAAGGTGAGGATAATTTCAAAAAGATGATAAACATGGGGCAGGTGGTGATCCCAGTAGCCGAAGATCGTGGGGAACGGACTGGTCTCATACATGACCTCCATGGCGGTGAAGTCGCGCCAGTGTGGATCGCCCGCCGAGAGCTTCACTACGCCCGATTCAAACATGACGCGGAACAGTAACCAGCGCACCATGAAGAGGGCGAGTGGGCGGGGCGGTGATTTCTCGCCGAGGCCTGGTCGCAGTCCGGCCGGGGCGAAGGGCATACATAGAAGCGCGACCTCGAGCATGAGGTTGTCCAGTTGCGCGGGGGAAAAGACGCGCCACGTCGAAGCGAACGATAGAAAGAAAAGCCAACACCCAAACAGACTCAAGCGGGGCCATAGATTAAGGACCAGAGCGATGGCCGCGGCGAGTCCGCCCCAAGCGAGGCCGGTGATCATGGCGGGATCAGAGCTCAGCCAGAATAGAGAAGGCGCTTCGGTGAGGGCTTCGAAGGTTCCCGGCAATTGGCCGCGGAGCTGTTGGAAGAATTCGGCGAGCGGTACGATGCCGCGCGGGCCGAGTAAGGCCTGACTATTGATGATGATACCCGAAAATATAAAAATATAAACCAAGCCGACGGCCCGTAGGACGAGCCAACGCGGCCACAGAAAAGTGGCTCCGCAGTTGAGTCCGGCAAATTCGCGCCACCGATTCCAGCCCAACAGGTTGGAGGCTTGCGGTGCCGTTACAGGGGGCCGTGCAGCCGAGCTCTCCGTGGAGTGGGTGGAGCGCGGCGGGGGTAGATTTTTTTTCTTAGGCACGGCGAGGCGGGGTGAAATCAGGGAGATGGGGTGCGGGCGGCGATTTCGGCGGCGAGGGTTTCGCTGCGTTTTCGAGCGAGGGTGGTGCGCATGGGGCCGAGTCGGCGCTCAAGGGTGGCCGCGAATTTGGCCGCTTCGGGCTGGCCGCTTTGCGCGGCCAACAGAAACCATGCGAGGGCTTCGGTTTCGTTGGTGGGCGAGCCGTCGCCGCGGGCGTACATGACGCCCAGGTTGATCTGTGCGGGGGCGTAGCCTTGCGTGGCAGAGCGCCGGTAAAAGTCGGCCGCGAGCGATAAATCCTGTTTCACGCCTTTACCTTCGGCGTAGGAGAGGCCGAGGAAGTATTGGGCGAGGGGGTGGTTTTGATCGGCGGCGCGGCGGAACCAGCGGGTGGCTTCAGCGTGGTCTTGGGGCACGCCTTCGCCGTAGGCGTACAGGGCGCCGAGTTTGTTTTGGGCGTTGCGGTTGCCGTGTAGGGCGTGGGCGCGGATGATTTCGGTTTCGCTCGAGGCCACGGCAATGCCGTGTTGCTCGTTCTGATACATGAGCGGCAGGTAATCGCCTTCGACTTGTTTACGCCAATACTGACCGCTTGCGCGATGGGTGGCCAAGTCGACAAAACTCAGCCGGTAGCCGCGGAGGCGAATCAGGGTGGCGGGTTTTTCAGGAAACGGATCGCGGGCAAATAGGCTCAGGCTGGCAGGGCTGCGCTCGAGTAGATGGCCAGCGACAGTGGCGAAGAAGGGCGAGGGTTCGGCGCTGTTAGCTTGGACCTGGAGGGTGGCTTCGAAACGGGGATACCAGGGGGCGATGAAGGGGCTGATCTGATCGGGGCGCTGGGGTTGGTAGCGGTAAAGGTAGGGGCGCCAGGTTTCTCCGCCGTCGTTGGAGCCCTCGAATTCTACGGCGAAACGATAGGGTAAGAAATGCGCGTAAAGGGTGTAGGCGTTGGCGCTGCGGGTGGCGATGAGCGGTTGCAGGATGGCGGGTAATTCGACGGGGGTGTTAGTGAGGGCGCCGCGCAGGGTTTGAACGAAGATGATCAAAGTAAGGGCGAAGTGCGCGCCGAGGGCGCCACGGAGAGCGTAGCGGGACCAAAGTGAACCGGTGCGCGGTGTGGAGGAGGGAGTAGGAGTAGGAGTAGCAGTAGGAGTTGCGGTACTCGTGAAGAGGGTTGCGAGTGGATCGAGGCGGCAGCGCCAGGCGGCGTGGGCGAGCATTTGGTCGTCGAGTAAAACTAGACCGAGGCCAATGGCGCCGAGGTTGAGCCAACCGAAGTTACAGGTGAGCTGGATTCCGACTTGAAGAAGGATCCAAGAGATCAGCGCGAACCCGCGTCCGCGTCGGCCGGCGAATAGGGCGAGTACGGGGCCAACGAGTTCGGCGACGAAGGTAAGGATCCACTCCGCCACGTGGTAGGCGTGCGGCATTTGGTGATCGAGAAATCCTAGAAAGGTCGGGAAGGGCGCGGTTTCGTAGAGTGCGTCCATCGCGGTGAAATTGAGCCAGCGTTCGTCCCCGGCGATGAGTTTCATGAACCCGGATTCAAACATCACACGGAAGACGAGCCAGCGCAGCATGAAGAGCGCGATCGGCCGGGGTGGAGATTGGACGCCGAGCCCGGGGCGGAAACCGGCGGGGGCGAAGGGCAGGCAGATCAGCGCAGCTTCGAGCATGAACTGATCGAGTTGGGTGCCGGAATACACCTGCCAGGTGGTCACGAAAGAAAGTAGGCAAATCCAACAGGTGAGTAAGGCTGCCCGGGGCCAGAGATTGGCGACTAAGGCGAGGGCGGCGAGTAGGCCGGTCCAGGTCACTAGGGTGAGGGCGGTCCCGCTTGAACTCAGCCAGAAGACGCTCGGGGCTCGGAAGAAGGCGGTGAAACGCTCGGATAGCGCTTCGGGTTGAGCGGCAAAAAATCCGTCCAGCGGGACTAGGCCGCCGGGGCCGAAGAGGGAGTGGCCCTCGTTGAGTAAGCCAGCAAAGATGATGATATAAATGAGTCCGACGGAGCGCAGGATGAGCCAGCGGGGCCAGAGGGTGGTGGCGTCGGAACCAAGTCCGCAAAAATCACGGACGGAATTTTGTGCGCGTTTTAAAAACACGGGAGCATCCGGCGTGATTGCGGCCGAGGCGGCGGGACGG